>Ga0307509_10007300_pt1 | contig 14505 bp, 13 predicted proteins | sample 10_EM_MG_FD_202245 | JGI IMG/M metagenome (GOLD analysis project Ga0307509, IMG submission 202245) | Populus trichocarpa ectomycorrhiza microbial communities from riparian zone in the Pacific Northwest, United States - 10_EM | ecosystem: Host-associated > Plants > Roots > Unclassified | place... | reverse complement strand
AGACCATGGCGGTGACCTTCATCATCGGCAACTCGTTCCACATCTCGTCCTCGATCTTCGCGCCGGGCACCACGATTTCAGCGGCGATCGCCAGCGAGTTCCAGGAGAGCGACGGGCTGCATCAGTCGAGCCTGATCCTGCTGGGGCTGCTGCTCTTCGTCCTCACATTCTTCGTGCTCGCGGCGGCGCGGTTGATGCTGATGCGCCTGGAACAAAAGGCGGGGAAGTAGGCTCATGAATCCGATTTATTCACGTCGCCGCCGCTATGACATCGTCATCCGCGGGCTTTGCTTCAGTGCCGCGCTGTTCGGCGTGACTTGGCTCGCGCTGATCCTGTTCACCCTGCTGTACAACGGGGTAGCAGGCCTTACCCTTCAAATTTTCACCCAGAACACGCCGCCACCGGGATCCAACGAAGGCGGGCTGCTCAACGCCATCACCGGCTCCGTGATCATGACCGTGATCGGTGTTGGCATCGGTGCGCCGCTGGGGATGTTTGCCGGCACCTATCTCGCCGAATACGGTCGGAATGATCGGCTCACCTCGGTGATCCGCTTCATCAACGACATCCTGCTCAGCGCGCCCTCGATCATCATCGGCCTGTTCATCTACGGTGCAGTCGTTGTGCCGATGGGCGGCTTCTCCGCTTTGGCGGGATGCCTCGCGCTTGCGGTGATCGTCATTCCGGTCGTGCTCCGCACCACCGAGGACATGCTGCTTCTGGTGCCAAATCCGCTGCGTGAAGCGGCGTCGGCGCTAGGTCTGCCGCGATCGCTGGTGATCAAGAAGATCGCCTATCGGGCCGCGCGCTCGGGCCTGATCACGGGCGTTCTGCTGGCGACCGCGCGCGTCGCCGGCGAGACGGCGCCGCTGCTGTTCACCGCGCTGTCCAATCAGTTTTTCAGCCTCGACCTGACCAAGACAATGGCCAACCTGCCGGTGACCATCAACAATTTCGTGCAAAGCCCGTACACCTACTGGAAGCAACTGGCCTGGAGCGGCGCGTTGCTGATCACCCTGACCGTGCTCGCCCTAAATATCGGCGCGCGCATTCTGGGCGCCGAGAGGACCGCAAAATGAGTGACCTGTCTATTTCCGTGAATGCTGAAGCTGTTTCGTCCCGAGGGGTTTCAATGCCGGAGGCGCCGTCAAAAGTCACGGCGCGCAACCTGAACTTCTACTATGGCGAACATCACGCGCTGAAGAACATCAACCTCACGCTCGGGACCAACCGCGTCACCGCCTTCATCGGACCGTCCGGTTGCGGCAAGTCGACCCTGCTGCGCATTTTCAATCGGATGTACGACCTCTATCCGGGACAGCGCGCCACCGGCCAGGTGATGCTCGACCAGACCAACATTCTGGATCCCAAGCTCGACTTGAACCTGCTGCGCGCCCGGGTCGGCATGGTGTTCCAGAAGCCGACGCCGTTCCCGATGACGATCTACGAGAACATCGCCTTCGGCATTCGCCTCTACGAGAAGATCTCCAAATCCGCAATGGATGATCGCGTCGAAAAGGCGCTGCGCGGCGGCGCGTTATGGAACGAGGTCAAGGACAAGCTCAACGCCAGCGGCTTGAGCTTGTCCGGCGGACAGCAGCAGCGGCTTTGCATCGCCCGCACCGTGGCGGTGCGGCCCGAGGTGATCCTGTTCGACGAGCCGTGCTCGGCGCTGGACCCGATTTCCACCGCCAAGGTCGAGGAGCTGATCCAGGAGTTGTCCGAGCAATACACGATCGCCATCGTGACGCACAACATGCAGCAGGCGGCGCGTGTCTCCGACAAGACTGCGTTCATGTATCTCGGCGAACTCATCGAGTTCGACGAGACCAGCAAGATCTTTACCTCGCCCAGCGATCGACGCACCCAGGACTATATTACCGGCCGGTTTGGCTGAGGAGAGAACAATGGCTTCGGAACATACCGTCAAGGCGTTCGACAGCGATCTGCAGGAGCTGACCCGGCTGGTCGCGGAAATGGGCGGCCTTGCCGAGCGCATGATCACCGACTCGGTCGACGCACTGGTCCGCCGCGACATCGTGCTCGGCCAGCGCGTGGTGGCGACCGATCTCGAACTCGACAATCTGCAGCGCGTGATTGAGGAGCGCGCGGTGCTGACCATCGCCAAACGCCAGCCGATGGCGGTTGACCTGCGCGCCATCGTCGGCGCGATGCGGGTGGCGACCGATCTCGAACGGATCGGCGATCTTGCCAAGAACATCGCCAAGCGCGTGTCGGCGCTGGAGAGCGATTTCCATCCCTTGAAGCTGATCCGCGGGCTCGAACACATGACCGACCTTGTGCAAACGCAGGTCAAATCGGTGCTCGATGCCTATGCGGCGCACGATCTGCCGGCGGCCATGGCGGTCTGGAAGGGCGACGAGGAGATCGATGCCATCTGTACCTCGCTGTTTCGCGAACTTCTCACCTATATGATGGAGGATCCACGCAACATCAGCTTCTGCATTCATCTGATGTTCTGCGCCAAGAACATCGAGCGGATCGGCGACCATGCCACGAATATCGCCGAGACCGTGTTCTACATGATCGAAGGACAGCAGATGGTCGACAAGCGCCCCAAGGGCGACACGACGACGTTCGCGACGACGGTCCCCGGAAACTAGTGGCATGATCCCGAAGAGCGGATCCCGGTCTTCGGGATGGACCATGCCAGCCAAATGGAGAGAATCTGCCCCATGAGCGCGCGCATTCTGGTGGTCGAAGACGAGGAAGCGCTGACCACGCTGTTGCGCTACAACCTCGACGCCGAAGGCTACGAGGTGGAAACTGTGGCCCGCGGAGATGATGCCGATACGAGATTGAAGGAGCGCATCCCCGACCTCGTCGTGCTCGACTGGATGCTGCCGGGTCTCTCCGGCATCGAACTGTGCCGACGGTTGCGGGCGCGACCCGAGACCAAGCAACTGCCGATCATCATGCTGACGGCACGCGGCGAGGAGAGCGAGCGGGTCAGGGGACTCGCGACCGGTGCTGACGACTATATCGTCAAGCCGTTCTCGGTACCCGAATTGCTGGCCCGGGTGAAGGGCCTGCTGCGGCGCGCGAGCCCCGAGCGGCTGGCCACCGTGCTCACCTATGGCGATATCGAGCTTGATCGCGAGAAACGTCGCGTCGCCCGCTCGGGGCGGCCGATCGACCTCGGTCCGACCGAATACCGCCTGCTCGAGTTTTTCCTCGAGCATCCAGGGCGCGTGTTCAGCCGCGAGCAACTGCTCGACAGCGTCTGGGGTCGGGACATCTATATCGACGAGCGCACCGTCGACGTGCACATCGGGCGTCTGCGCAAATTGCTCAATCCGGGCCGCGAGCAGGATCCGATCCGGACCGTCCGGGGTGCCGGCTACGCCCTCGATGACAGGTTCGCGAAGGCGGACACGTAGTCTGAGCCGAGTATGAGGCAAATTCGGATGCTCCCGATCGTTCGGGAGCATCCGAGAGTGGCGCGGTTGAATCCGGGGAGGGATATCCGCAAGCGTTAGGAAAACCTGAATTGCAGCCGGGTGTCTTTGCGCTGGATCAATCGATCGAGGGCCGTTCGGGCTGTCGCGTCAGGCGACCGGTGTCGTCGCCGGGGTTGGCGCATCCTGTGTCAGCCGCCCGTCGATGATGCGGATCTGACGTTGCATCTGCGCCGCGAGATTTAGATCGTGGGTGACGGCGACGACGGTTTTTCCATGCTCCGTGACCAGGCCGCGAAGGATGTCGAACACCTGACCTGTGGAGGCGGAATCGAGGCTGCCGGTGGGTTCGTCGGCGAGGATCACCGGCGGATCATTGGCGAGCGCGCGCGCCACGGCGACGCGCTGGCGCTGCCCGCCCGACAATTGATCCGGGCTCTTGCGGCGGTGATCGCCGAGGCCGAGCGCGTCGAGCAACTCCTCGGCCCGGGCGACGATGGCGCGGGCCGATAGCCGGCCGAGCGCGCGCATCGGCAGCGCGACGTTCTCGGTGATGCTGAATTCGGGCAGCAGGAAATGGAACTGAAACACGAAACCGAGCCGGGACAGTCGGACTTCGGCGCGATCCTCCTCGGCCATCGCGCTGGTCGAGCATCCATCGATCAACACGTCGCCGCTGGTTGGAAGATCCAGCAGCCCGAGCAGATAGAGCAGCGATGATTTTCCGGATCCGGAAGGGCCAGTGATCGCGATGAATTCGCCTGGCACGATGGTCAGGCTGATGTCCCGCACCAGGGTCACCGGCACGATGCCCGGCAGGATTTTTGTCACCAGCCGCGCTTCGATCAGGGGTGGGCTCATGTGGCGCCCCTGATGATGTCAACGGGATTGAGCCGGGCCGCGGCGCGCGCCGGGAAATAGCCGGCGAGAAGGCTCGATGCCAGCGCCACCGTGGTCGCCAGCAGATAGTGCTTGACCGAATAGAGCACGGGCAGGTGGTTGAAGTCGGAGAACGGCGTCTTGAATTCGAGCGACGCCAGCCCGCGGGTCAGGAGATAGCCAAACACCCAGCCGAGGACGGAACCGCACAAGCCTACCAGCAGTGCCTCGATGATGAAGATCGCGCGAATGGTGCGGTCCCGGAAGCCGAGCGACTTCAGGATGGCGATGTCGCGGGTCTTCTCATGGGTGATGGTGGAGATGATATTGTAGGTACCAAAGCTCGCCACCAGCAGGATCGCCCCGACGATCGTGTACATCAGGACATTGCGCAGCGTGATGGCCGAAAGCAGATCTTCCTGGGCCTCCTGCCACGAAATCGATTTGTATCCGGTCTGCTCACCGATCCGCTCGCTGATCAGCCTGGCCTGCATCGGATCGGCGGTCCGCACACGGATCTCGTTGACGACGCCGGTCTGGTTTTCCAGGATCTGGGCGGTCCTCAGCAGGACGTAACCGGTGGTTTCGTCGGTGGCACGAAAGCCAGAGTGGAAGGTGCCGACCACCGTTGCATTCATCCTGATGCCCTGGGCCGACGAAAGCGTGATGTTGGAGTTGATTCGCGCGCCGATCTTGTCGACCAGGCGGTCACCGAGAAGAATGGCGTTCGACGCACGATAGAGCGAGGTCAGTGTTCCCAACCGCATGTGGGTCGCGAGGTTGGAGACGTCGGCCTCGGTGCGGGGGTCGATGCCGATGATCGAAACGGTGAGGTTTCGGCCGGCAAAGCGCAATACGGCCTTCGACTGGACGGACAGCGTCAGCGCGCCGGGCACCCAGCTTTGCAGGGAGGCAATTGTGGACATCGGATTCTTGATGCCGGGTCGACGAACATTCGGGGTCAGGCCGTGATATTCGGCAGCAGCGTAGATGATGTCGCCGGGCTGTCGGGTCGGCTCGCGCAACTCGTCAGTGATGGAAATGTGAGGCAGCGCGTCGACCAGCGTCTTGATGAAATCGTCCTGCGAACCCTCCATCATAGCCGCCATCATGATCGAGAAGGCGACCCCGGTCATGACGCCGGCGATTGCCACCAGCGTCTGACGGGCGCGGTTGCGGACGTGGGTCCATGCGATCGCCAGAATCAGAGTCATGGTGACGACGCGTCGTTCAGCACGGGCCGGACCCGTGCGCCATCCTTGATGTTCGCGGTGGCGGGAGAGACGACCACTTCACCCTCCTGCACGCCCTCGACAGCCTCCACGAACCCGGCGCCATGGATGCCGACAGTGACCTTGCGTCGGTGCGCGTGATCGTTTTCCACGACCAGCACGCTGTTGTTCACGAGAGCGTTGGCGGGAACGAGGACGACGTCGGGCTTTTCCCGGCTGATGATGTTGGCTTCGACGCTCATGCCGACGCGCAACGGAGTGTCATCCGGCAAACCGATCCGGACCCGGAAGGTTTTCGAGACGGGATCGCCGGCTGGCGTGATCTGCTTGACATATCCCGTCAGCGCCTCACTGGCGAATGCATTGGCCCGCAACAAGGCCTTCTGCCCGACCTGGACGCGCGCGATATCCTCCTCGTTGACGTCGGCGACCACCCACAATGGCTTCTCATGGCCGATGCGATAGAGGACGGTGCCGGGATCGACCATGTCGCCGACCTCGCCATCCTCCTTCAGGACAGTGCCGTCCATCGGCGCCACCAGCTTGAAATAGTCGAGCCGCTGCGCCTGCGCCGCGATTTGAGCCTGGATGCGAGCAAGCTCGCTTTCGGTCCGCTGATAGGCCTGTGACGTCGTCGCGCCGCGTTCCAGCAATTGCGCCTGGCGATCGAATTCGCGGTGCAGGAAGTCCTCCGACGCACGCAAATCGTTCAGCGTCGCCTGCGCTTCCCTGTCGTCGAGACGCGCCAGGATATCACCTGCTTTGACCGCCTTGCCCTCGCAGCGGCAGCGCTGGACGATCCGGCCGCGAACGAGTGGTGTCGAGCGTGACCAGGTTTCGGGCTCGACCGCGCCGGTCGCATAGACGATTTCCGCGGCGGCTCCGCGGGTGACCGTCGCCACCGACGTTGCCGGTGGGCGCAGCAGCCACCATGTCGTGGCAACAAGCGTCAGCACGAGCCCTGCGACGACGGCTGGCTTCCATGGAAAGGCGCGTCGACCTGTCGTCGCCGGTCGGGCGGGGGCGTCCGTCGGCTGGGCTGGCGCAACCCTCATGTCCATGATCAATCATGCCTTCGCAGGGGCGCCGAGCATGCTCCGCAGGGCAACGCTGGCGCAGGAAGGAACCAGCCTTCACTCTCATCAACTGCGAAGGCTGCTGGCGCGCGGACCATGCTCAGACAAAGGGACGAAATCATGGTTCCCATCCCATTTGCGGGATCACGATCTGCCAGCTAGCCGGTCGCGGCGCCCGTCGCGACCCGCGCCGACGCCATTTTGAAATGCTGCTTGGCGTAGGCGACGATCTCGCGATCGGTCGGATGATCGGCCGCCTCAACCGCTACGATGCGCTCGCCGATGGCCGGATGATGCGTATGGATGAACTTGGCAAGTTCGGTCTTGGCGCCGGCAGGGCCGATGATCATGATTTCGCCGGCGTCGTTGAGCGCGCCTGCGACCTGCTCGAGAAAGTCCTTGTCGGGACCCGCATGGCCGCTGCCGATCGAATTGGCCTTGTGATGAAGATGTTTCGTTGGCAGGTGAGGGTGCAGCGTCACCTCGTCGGAACCGGTCAGGCCGACATGAAATATCTTGGCCTGCGCATGATCGAGCCAGACGACCGCATGGAAATGGGTAGGCATATCTGTTGTCCCTTGGTTTGTGCCGGCTCCGAAATCCGCTCACATGCGATGCAAGCTGTCTCCGATCGCGTCCCGGCTCGGCAGCAAATTTGTTTTGAAACAGTAGCCGCAGCGAAACGGCTTTGCTTGATTCAGGTCAATCGGCAGAATCGGGGGACCCCCCTGGAATCGGTCTCAAAAATCCTGGCTCGCGGCGCGGCCGAGGGCGAACTGGGCGACCGGGCCTTCGACGTGGAATTCCAGCCCGGTCATTTTTGCAAAGAGGTCGATATTGTTGGTGCCGATCGCGCAGCCGCCGAGCCCCATGTCGGTTGCCGTCAGATAGAGCGTTTGCAGGAGCACGCCGGCATCCTTCAGTATCAAGGAGTAGGCGACCGAGCTGTATTTCCAGGATACGCGGCCAAAACGCGCCGCAGCGGTCATGAGGATCTGCGGCTGCGATGGCGCGTCCATGGCATAGGCTGCGGCCGTCAACATGGCCTCGAGTTCAGGCTCCTTGACCGTGATTGGCACCAGCGCATGGGCGTCCGCGTCGTAATGATAGAAGCCGCGGGAAAGGCCTGCACAATTGGCGACGGCCAGATACAATTCGAGTTCGTAAGCGCTGCCGGCTCCAGGATAGGGCCGCGCGGCATACGTCATGACCGGGCCGGCCTCGCCGAAATCGAGATCGCCGGTCCATGTCGACCGGATGCGTGCGGCGGCATCTAGAAGATGCGATAATTCGACAAGGGTGATCGGGTTGACATCATCGAAGCTGCGGATCGAACGACGCGCGTGTAGGAGACTCGTAAACGACGAGATGGGATGCGACGTGATCGCCTCCGACTTGACCAGGTCGATCCGCTGGCCGGGCCAGGGCGGTCGCACCGCCGGCAAGGGGGCAATGGCGCCTGCATGGGCGTAAAGGCCGCCCAGAGGATTTGCCTGACGGCCTTCGGTGCTGCGCGAATGAAACAGCAGATCGTGGAAATCCCATAACACGAGGTGTTCGTCACCCTCGCTGGCGCGACGGCCGTCATCGCCGGACTTGCCGACCTTGAACAGGATCTGGCTGGACAGCAGGAGTGCGAGCAGCTCGGTTCCGGGAAAGCCTTGGAGACGCCGGAGCCTGTTGATCGTGTGCGGGGTCGAAAGGATCGCCAGCAGGTTTGCGATTCTGGAATCGCAAATCCGGAACAGCGCACTTGCCCGAGGCGATTCCAGGACCATTTCGCTTCCGCGGCGGCGCAGATAGGCAAGCCGCGACAGCACAATCGCATCGGTATCGTTCAGTTTTGCCGGCTGCGGCCAATAATCGGCGGCCTGCGGTTCGATGACGGCAAGCTCACGGCCGTCGCGGGCATGGAGAAGCGGATATTCCAGGAGACCACGATGCGCCAACCGTCGGACGAGTTGGTTGATCTCTCTTGTCTTCGTGCCCGTCGATGTAACGGTTGAAAGCCTCAATCCCGTACGCAGATCTGCCGCGCGCTTGACCGTCCCGGCGCTGAACTTGCCGAGCACGATGCCATAGCCATTGACGGAAGCGGCGACCGCCCCATCTGGCTGCGTGTGCAGCGTGACTCGCGTGTTCAGCCGGGCGCAAAGAGATGAGGTTGCGACACGCTTCCCGACTGTTTTTGGTGGTGGCGCGCGCAAGCCCGGTCTCGGTCAGGTATGGGGAAGGAAGGGGGTCAGCTCGTGCTCGGGCAGGGGTTCGTTGCGCAGGCCAAGCTTGACCGGCACATCGAAAAGGCGGCCCGGCCCGAAACGCCGGTAGAAATGCCGCAATCCTGGAACGATCACCCTGGCGACGGGAACCTCGACGTCGGGGCGGGTCTGGTCGAGCACGAGGAAATCATGTCCGGCGCGCCGCGCGATTTCGACGCAGGCGTCGACCTGTTCGCGCGTATTGACCCGCGGCACCGGCAGGCCGAGATCCGAACAGACGATGGAGCGGGTGGTCGGCAGCAGGAACGGATAATTTTCCAGATGCAGCGGCGTGGTGCCATCCAGCGATGGCTTTTCGCCGGAGCCGCCTCCCATCAGGCCGATTGCGAGGAACTGGCTCAACTCCGTCAATGCCCGCAACAGCGCGATGCGGGGATCGAAATGCGCGCCGGAGCCGAACTCGATGTTCTCCTGGCCGTTCTGCATCCAGTGCATGATCGCGACATAGGTCGGCACGCCGAGATCGCTGGTGACGTCGAGCACCCACAGCTTGCGGCCGGCATCGGCGAACTGCGTCCTGATGTCCTGGACGTAAGAATCCCCGAACGCGTTCAGGTCCACTTCCGCGCGCTGCGACCTGTTGTACCACCAGATCGCGTAGGAATCGCGCTCCACCAGTTCGAGGAACCCCTGAACGATGGCCTCCTGCAGCGTATTGCCGGCGGCGCAGCCGTTGGAATCCGCCTGAAACGGGGCGGGGCCGCTGTAAAAGAAATACGAGAGGCTGGTCGGTACATAGCGAAAGCAATTGTCCCGCAGCGAAAACACCGGAGACCACTCGATTTTCGCCGAAGGATCGAACGGATCCGGCGCCGGCTGAGTCTCGTCGTGATCGTGCGAATGACGCGCGAGATATTGAGCGTCGCTGAACAGGAGGACGTCATTCGGTTTGATCGCCTCGCCTTCGGCGAAATCCGTGAATCGCTTGGTCGTCCTGATCTCGTCGCCCTGGAAGATTCCCGAGTAGCGCTCGATCGCCTCCATCAGCGCACTGGCTTCGCCCTGTTCGGCGGTCGAGCCCTTGCCGAAACTACCACCAGTCAGCCCCGCGCGAAGCTGGTCGACGTTTTGCGCAGGTGCGGAGAAATTGTGCTGGGCAAAGAAGTTGGTGTTCATCGGCAGATCGGCTTCGATCCGATCAAGCCGCTTCACCACGCCAGTCAGCGGGCTTACGTGCCTCTTGAAACGCGCAACGGTGGTCCGGGATGACACCGTGCGGTAGCCGCCGCTGGTCACGATCAACTTGTTCCCGGGGCCGAGCTTGATCGGCTCGGCGGATCGGCGCGGGTTCAGGAGTTTCTTGTTGCCGCAGGTCGGGCATTGCGGGCGTGTCGCCACATAGTGCCTGGCGATTGTCGCCCCCATGAGGTCGAGACTCACGATGTGATCGCGCAGATCGGTGCGAAATCCGCTTGCGATCGCCTTGGCGATCTCGACCGCCGCAAACTGGATCGCGCTCTGTCCCAGTGTGTTGCGGGCGAGCGGCGACACGGCGACCTCCTGTGCAGGCCCTCGGTCGAGGAAGCCCTTCACCTCGCGGTTGCGGATCATGCGATCGAACATGCAGGTCCAGCAGGCGGTGTGATCCGGCTTGAATAGCGGTCCAACCAGCGGAAACACGCCGGACGGCTGAACGAGAAGCCACGGGGTCTTGTCGGCGACGCGCTGCCGGTTCAATTCGGCAAGCTGCCGCTCGAGATAGTCGTTCACGAGTGTGACCGTGAGATCAGGCGTGCGCGTCACGATCCGGACGCCGAAATCGCGCAGTGCAGTGCTAAGCTCGGTCGCGCCTTTCACGTCGATCGATTGGATCCGCACGCGACAATTGCCGAGGTTTTTTTCGGCCTCCTTGGGCGGCAGCCCAAGGCTTGCCCAGTAACCGGCCACAACCGCGTCAGAGGTGCGGGTGGCAGGCACGACATAGCGGCGTTCGAGCAGGCGATTGAGCGCTTCCTCGACCTTCTCGGTCGGATACGTTCGTCCAAGCTCAGCGACCAGTTGGCTGAGGCCCTTTCCGCCCTTGGCGATCGCGGAAACCAGCGCGCAATACAGTTCTCCATGCAGGAAGAACTTGCGGTCTTCCGAATAGAAGCAAACGACGTCGGGCGGCAGCAGATACGCAGTGAAATTCGGTGCGAATTGCAGGACGTCCCTGAGTGCCGGCCTCGCCGTGCTACTCCTGCGGCGAACCGTCACCACAGCAACTCCCGGGGCAGGCGCGAGGCCGTCGACGGCCGACGCGGATCGGACCCGTCGATCCGTGAAACTCTCTTGGGAAAGTCGTGCGAGAACATGAACTGAGAAACCGTGCGGGTCGCGCAGGCGTCAACCGAAGACCCGGCCCGGTACGTCGCGACTGAAGAGAATGACAAGAATTGGCCGGGTCGACTTGGTCGAGCCCGGCCCTGGCAGCTTCGGTTCATCGAAGCGATCACATTGCGCGCCGGCCTAGCACCAGCGGCAGGCTCCCCAGGAGGCGCAGCAACCGCCACCGCCACAGCCGCCACAGCCACATCCGCGACAAGCACGGCAACCGCCGCATCCACGGCAGCCTCGACACCCGCCGCAGCCTCGCCACGCAGTTTGCACGGTGTTGCCTGCGTTTTCCTTGTCGAAGAGATGGAAGGTCGCGAGGCTGACATCGGCGATTTCTTCTTCACCGAGCGTGATCGCGTGGCTTGGCACAAAGTTCAGTTTTTGCGGGGCGTCCGCGGCCGGCACTGCGGAAGCGGATGCGCCTCCCACGAGCCCAAGAGTCAATCCGGCGGCACCCAACGCGGGCGCAGCGACCTTTGTCAGACGCTTCCGCTTCGAAGCTTGCTTCACCCGAGCCATCGTCGCATCCTCCATACTTGGGAAAGGTTGTTTCAAATCCACCCTTTTTCGATTCTACGCTCGGCCCATACGCGTTGCAAGACTGTCTGAGTTTCAGCGCGCTTCGTGATCAAGTTCTTATTCATGTTGATGAACGACGAAAGCGCGATTTGCTCAATAGAATCGGCCACAACATCTGCAGCACGCACGCTGCGGTTCGGCGACGGGAATGCCGCGCCGCAGGATTCTTCTTGGCTCGGTTGGAGATGTCATGGACGACCCTCACGGACGCTTCGTCTGGTATGAGTTGCTGACGACGGATCGTGCGACCGCAAGGACGTTTTATGCCGACGTCATCGGATGGGGCTCGCAGGATGCGGCGACAAACGACTTTGTCTACAGCCTGTTCGTCGCTGGAGAGGTACCCGTATGCGGACTGATGGAACTTCCGGCGGAAGCGCTGAGAATGGGCGCGACGCCGCGATGGGTCGGATATTTGGAGGTTGCCGACGTCAACGACATGACCGCGCGGCTGAGGCGTCTCGGCGGTTCGGTCTATGTGCCGCCGACCAACAGCAATATCGGCCGCATTGCGATCGTGGCCGATCCGCAGACGGCGACCTTTGCCCTGGTCGAGGGGCTGACGCCGAGGTCCAGCACCTCCGTCGAGGAATCATGCGTCGGATGGCACGAATTGTTGGCGAGTGACGGGCAGAGGGCGTTTGCCTTCTATCACGAACTGTTCGGTTGGCAGAGGGCCAGCGCCGAGGCGGCCGGCGGGATGGACGGCTATCAGCTGTTCTCGACCGGTGGCGACACCATCGGCGGCATGTTCACGAAGCAACCTCGGGCTCCGGTTCCATTTTGGCTATACTATTTCAACGTCCCCGATGTCGGCGTGGCGGCCAAGCGCGTCCAGGCTGCCGGCGGTCGGATCATGCAGGGCCCCATCGAGATGCCGGACGGCAGCGCCATCATCCGCTGCATCGACGCGCAGGGCGCGATGTTTGCGCTGCAAGGCGCCGACCCCGAGCAGGATGCAGGCGAAGTCCCGACGACTGAACTTGCCTGGGCCGCCGAATGGGGCGGATTTACATCAAGAGGCCGGTTGATCGCCGGACCCGAAGCTCAAGCCAAGCCCGAAGCCAAATCTCAGTCGCGCGCGCCGGTTGGGCCCAAGAAGCCGAAGCGCTGATCAGCCGGCGGGTTTGGGAACCGGCTTCGGCAATGGCTTGTCCTGGCGCTTTGACCAGGAAATGTAGTAGGCGGCAGTGGTCATGATGGCGATGCCGGCCACGCTGACGAGAACTTGCGTGAACAGCGAGCCCGAGCTCATGGACAGCGAAAAGTGCGCCACAAAGGACAGGAACACGCCGATACAGAACACCGCGAGCGACTGCTGGCCGCAGACGATCGGCGCATCGAAGCCTTTCCACTCCAGCGCCGGCCAGTCCTTCGGGATGAAGTGCACAATCACGACGGCGAGCGCGACGAAATGCAGGAAGCGGTAGGGCGCCAGGTACGTTTTGTCATTGGGGTTGAAGGCGTCGTAAAGCCAATGCGGGAACATTGCGCCAAAATCCGGAAATCTGCCGGCGAATGTCATGAGCATCGCGAAGAGCAGATAAGCGATGCAGATGTAGATCGTGATCGGCGCATTGACGATCGCGGTCGCGCGTCTGGCCCCGCCGAGCGCGCACCATGAGCCGAACACGAACAGCACCTGCCAGCAGAACGGGTTGAAGTACCAGGACCCGCCCGGGTAGGCGGACAGGTTCCAGCCCATCTGACGGGCGAGCAGCCACAAAATGAGCGAGGCGAACATCGTGAGATCGGGCTGGCGCAGCATCAGCCACAGCACCGGCGGGAAAAAGCCCATCAGCACGATGTAGAGCGGGAGCACGTCGAGATTGACCGGCTTGAACTTGAGCAGCAATCCCTGGCCAAGGGTCTCGGTGGCGTGGTCGACCAGGCCCGCGACATTGAACTCGTTGATGATCTCGGAGTCGCCGAAGCGTCGCGCGAGGAAGGCGATGGCGACGATATAGATCACGAACAGGATGACATGCGCGACGTAAAGCTGCCAGACGCGCTTGAACAGCCGGGTGGCGCCGACGATGAAGCCGCGGTCGATCATCATCCTCGCGTAGACGAAGGAGGCGGTGTACCCCGAAATGAATACGAACAGGTCGGCCGCGTCGCTAAATCCGTAATTCCGGGTGGTGACCCAGTTCACGATGTTGTCCGGGATGTGGTCAAGAAAGATCGCCCAATTCGCGATCCCGCGAAACAGGTCGAGCCGGAGGTCACGTCCCTTCTCGGGCAGCATTGCATTGATTTTCATGGGTGCCGCTTCGATATCATGCGTTCTTGAAGGAGATCGAGCCCGGGCGGGGGTGTCCACCGTGCAACCGCCGGAGATTGTCACAGCGCAGCATAATGACTATACGGGTCTTGAAAAGTAAGACCCGAAGCCGGGAATCAACTGTCCTGGTCCCAGCTTGGTGTCTCTAACGCATCCGGGGCGTTTCCACCACGCGCCGGGATCACATTTCCGAGGAGCCTCGCCAACCATGACCGCTCGCATTTTTAAGCCTGCCAAAAACGCGATGCAATCGGGGAGGGCCAAGACCCAAGAATGGCAGCTCGACTATGAGCCGGAGCAACCGCGTGCGATCGAGCCGCTGATGGGCTGGACCTCCTCCGGCGACATGAAGCAGCAAGTGACGCTTCGCTTCGACAGCAAGGACGAGGCAATCGCCTATTGCACCCGGAAGGGCATTCCCTACCAGGTCATCGAGCCCC
>Ga0307509_10007299_pt1 | contig 14508 bp, 13 predicted proteins | sample 10_EM_MG_FD_202245 | JGI IMG/M metagenome (GOLD analysis project Ga0307509, IMG submission 202245) | Populus trichocarpa ectomycorrhiza microbial communities from riparian zone in the Pacific Northwest, United States - 10_EM | ecosystem: Host-associated > Plants > Roots > Unclassified | place... | reverse complement strand
TCTGGCACCTTACGGCTAGGATTTGAAGAGAGAGCACCTCACAGGCCTTGTACCGATGTTAGCGCCTCCGCTTGATCGGCCGATGACCGACTCGGATACCACCATCCTAGGCGCCCAAATATATGGTTAGTTAAACCAAGGGCAGTCACCCCTCTTGAGTCTTAAAGAAGCTCTTAGCTATAAGACAATTAACTCTTCCGAAAACTGAAGATATCCAAGCTTTGAATGACCATTTTCACGTTTCGTTTGGCTCAACATCACTATCTGGTTCCTCCGTACGTCGGCGGCTATCCATCTGTATAGGTTCCGACAAAATACACATTGGTGGCCACTCTGCAAAAGGAATCCTAAAAATTCCAGTCCAAAGCCTGCGACCCTAGTTTCGGAATACTTAGAGAATGTCGATTTTAATCTATAAGCGAGCAAAATATTTAGCGCTAAATCATGAGCTATTTAAGAAAGATTTCTACTTAAGCGCCCGGCAGCCCGAATACCCATAATTCATGTCCAATACGAGAAAAATTATAAATATACCTGATAACAGTTGAGCCACCGTGCAGGCTTCATACTTTCCTTGAGTTTGGAGTAACACGTTACTGAGCCATGCGCATGCTTTCCTGGAAAAGAAACGCCTCCTTCAAACAGAATTTTTCAATGAGGATGGGTATTATACCTCGCTTGCTGGTTTCCACGCAGTCAAGGTCCGCAGGTCTGCACAGTTTAATTACAAATTTGCTGCACTTCCGATATTAAATTTGGAGGGACGAAATCGGAGGGACGTAAGAAATTGAATTGTTGAACTGGAATGATTCGACTTGCTAAAATACCACATTCAAGAGCACTCGTAATTTACTCGGATTTATAGTTCGACTGGTTGATACATACTTGGTTTTTGAACCCGCGGTTACTCTCGCAGTCCTCTGAACTGCGGAACACGTGACATAGGAGCACAGCCACTTATCCTTTCCAAGATAAGATCGGAGACAACTTGAACTTTACCGTCATCCTATATTCTTATTTTTTTCGCCATGGAAGCTTTCAAGCTGCAAAAGAAGTTCCCAGAGGTGTCGCGAGATGAGATGTTTGACCTCGTGAACCGTTTCAAGTGGGTAAACCTCCAACTTTCAAGAATTCTCAACTGATCGCGATGTAGCTCGCTGAACACGGATACGCCAGGACGTGTCGACAAATCTGCTGTCCTTCAAGCCCTTCAATCGAGCGGTCAATCGTACGATGTTGCACGAGAAACCCTCAAGCACGTTAGCGTTGACGCCAGCGGAAAGGTCGAGTTGGACGATTGGGTCGAGGTGCGCAGCAGCGCCCAGTGATTGGGAGACAAAGACTCAACATTTTACACAGCTCAACGTCAAGCTGCGCACGCAGCAAAAGGCCGCTATCACGACGAAAGCAGGCAAGGTGACCGTGCAGGGGTCGAACTCCAACGTCAGCCATACGATTAACGAGGATGAACGAGCAGAGTTCACAAACCACATCAATTTAGTAAGTCTCACCCAATTGCCGTTCCCATCGCTTCTCATGACCATGGTAGGTGATCGAAAATGATTCAGATATCGCCCACAGATATCCAATTCCGACGGATACCATGCAGCTCTTTGACGAGTGCAAGGATGGGCTGATCCTTTGTAAACTCATCAATGACTCCGTCCCAGACACCATCGATACGCGTGTCCTGAACAAGCCCCAGCCTCGTAAACCCCTGAACGCATTCCAAATCACTGAGAACAACAATATCGTCATCACCTCCGCGAAGGGTATCGGGTGCTCGGTGGTCAATATCGGCTCATCTGATTTATCAGAAGGCCGCGAGCACCTCATTCTCGGACTCATCTGGCAAATCATTCGACGTGGCTTGCTTGCTCAGGTTGACATCAAGTTGCATCCTGAATTGTACCGTCTGTGCGAGGAAGATGAAACCATCGATGACCTCCTGCGTTTGACTCCTGACCAAATTCTCCTACGCTGGTTCAACTACCATCTGAAAGCCGCTGGATGGAATCGCAGGTGAGTAATGTATCCTCGGTAAAATCATTCCATGTTCATCCTTTGTCTTCTTTAGGGTGAACAACTTCAGCCGCGACGTCTCAGATGGCGAGAACTACACAGTCCTACTCAACCAATTGAAGCCAGATCAATGTTCACGGGCACCACTACAGACGAAGGACGTCAGAGCTCGGGCAGAACAGGTCAGAAACCTTCTTCCCTGACCAAGATTAATATTAATCCTCCTCAAGGTTCTCCAAAACGCAGATAAAATCGGATGCCGGAAATATCTCACGCCGTCATCTCTTGTCGCTGGAAATCCACGCCTGAACTTGGCGTTTGTCGCCAACCTCTTCAACACCCATCCAGGTCTCGAGCCGCTGGATGAACAAGAAGCCAAGGATTATGGGCAAGTTGAGGATTTCGATGCGGAAGGAGAACGCGAGGCTCGCGTATTCACTTTGTGGCTCAACTCCCTCGGTGTGGAACCTGGCGTGTTCAATCTTTTCGAGAACTTGCGAGATGGCTTGGTCATTCTCCAGGCGTTTGACAAGATCCTTCCTGGGAGCGTCATCTGGCGACGTGTCTCGAAACCGAAGGAAGGTGCTGGCGTGGCCTCGTACGCGAGCGGGGGAGACGAAGATGAAGGAGCCGATATTGGGGTTACGCCGAATCAAAGCACCTTGTCGAGGTTTAAGGCTGTGGAGAACACTAACTACGCAGTGGACCTTGCCAAGCAGAACGGGTTGCACATGGTAGGCATCCAGGGTGCGGACATCGTCGACGCGAAAAAGACTCTGGTGCTCGGCCTTGTTTGGCAGCTCATGCGGTTGGTCTTTCTGTGCATCCATCGTAAATGTACAACTTACAGTGTTATTGCAGAATGAATATCACGAAGACCCTCTCCTCTCTATCGAAGACCGGTCGTCCACTGACCGACCAAGATATGCTCAGATGGGCCAACGCCACAGCGCAAAAGGCGAAGCCTAGCGTACGCCCCATCCGCTCGTTTAAGGATCCATCGATTACCACTGGTCTTTTCTTCCTCGACCTTTTGGATGCAATTCGTCCTGGGATAGTGGATCCCAATCTCGTGATCCCTGTCGCTGAAAGCGGGGATTATGAAGATAGAAGACAAAATGGTATGTTTTTCACGCCTTCAGCACGTTTAACTTTTTTTTTTTCCAATATTAATGTTCAATTTCGGTAGCTAAATTGGCTATCTCGATTGCGAGGAAGATGAACGCTCTGATCTTCTTGGTACCTGAAGATATTGTCGATATTCGTCCGCGACTCGTAAGCCTCCGCTGTTTATCTTCTGGCTCGATTTCTCTAACCCGCGAGTTAGATTCTCACCTTCGTCGGAAGCTTGATGAGCGTCGCACAATAAATCTGCGAACGAATGCTTATTTGTATTAACATCTGCTTTCTCCGACGATCATGCCTGGAAGCGGTTCCCTAAAACCGTTCGCGTTTGAATCTGTGTTACTAAATTCTTGGCTACTTACTTTTACTACATGTCAACAATCGACTCGTGCATACAATAAATGAACTTTTAATGAACCAGGCATTGATTTTGATGAAATGTCTTGTTGGAGAGTTACAAGATTCAACTACGGACTGTTGCCTGCTGCATGAGAATCTGATTTGGATCTTCGTAAGTATGAATTGGCGTATCCCCAAGACTAAGATCTTTTACGAGCCCGAGTAGATTAAATATTCGCTTCTCCTGCCAGCCAAAGAATATGGTGTAAAAATGCCTCTAGTATTGAATTAGTTTCATATTCGGGCGATTTTCGTGTCAACGGAGGTAGGATGTTCGTCAGCTCTACCATTACGATATTTTGTTTCTCTGCAACTAGAAACAAGAGAACGCTTCTCCAGTGAACCTCCTCTACATATGGTGGTCACCACAGTATCTAGGAAACGGGCAGATGTTGGTACAAGTTACACGATTGTGGGTAATATTAAGTTAGGGGGGTATTTTTTGATCCTCTGGGTCCGCTGAGCGCTGGGTAGTCAAGACGTCAATAGGCCACTCGTGGGTGAATCCTTCGGTATTATCGCTTTTTTGCCCCGCACTCCGGAGTGAAAGTGTGAGCCGTGTAATCATTATTGATGTGAGCCTGGGTAGAATAAACATCAGCTTGAAGTGGGGATATGAAGAGAGAAGATCGTACAGCAAGGAAGGTCTTTTGAATAAAATGGGAGCGAGTTTGTGAGAATACCACGGAGATAAGAATGACATTTGACTGACTGTGCGTTGATAAGTTTTATACCCCGCTGGCCAATCGAACTTCGTCAGTATATAAGAGTAAGAAGAAGTGTGTCTCGTACTCTTCCGGTAAGCATGCAAATCATCCAGACCACATTTCCTGAAAGTATTATGGTAAAATAAAGTGCACCGTCTCTCAGGATTGTCCTTAGTAATATGGTGGATGGGAGGATGTGCTTCGCTCGAAAAGTCAGAGTCTTTAGGATAGTTAATGCAAAAACGGTGAAGTCGAACAAGATCGTAACACCGAGGTACGCAATGTCCCTGGTGGTAGATCAGCTTTCTGCGCAACAGTGGGAGAAATCCCTTACATCTTTAGTTCGGAGTACAAGATGCATACTTAAAAGGATTTTTTAGCATCTCTTGGCTTTCCCACGTGCAATTATCAAACTCACTGTGATATGGATCGCCGAGTTCGAATGGAAGTGGTAGTGCTGTGGTCCGTTAGAGTGATTTCTAATCATCAGGCAGTAATATAAGTCGAACCTTGATTCTTGCTACGTCGTGACATGGCGTAGCATACCACAAAACACTGGAAAATCATCAGACTAACGAGGAATATGGAAATGGGTCTGTTATGATTGGTCAGTGAGAATGTCCTGCAGGGAAAACGCGTCAAGGGTAAGTATCTAAACAAAAACGGACTACAGCATACCGGATCAGTAGCACAGACTCGGCAGGAATGATAACCAGCAGCGCCTGAAACCATTTCACGATGGCGAAGCGACTACAGCTAGTAGAGTTGGATAATGTTTAGAGTTTCCGTGAATCGTAGAAAATCGAACCCGCCACATACATCTAATCCATTTTATGAGGCTAGAACAGACACGGATATAAATTAACTTACTTCTGCAGTCCATAGTGGAGAAAAGTGGGCTGAAACGAACCAAATTAATATGAGTAGTGCAAGGTTGCAAAGCAAGATTTACCAAAAAGACCAATAAAACATAATGCCATTGGGCAATACCGATTCTATCATGTAATCTTTTTAAGAGGCCCTGGAATGTGAGCCTTGGAAGTAAGAGACGCACCATGACATACAAATAGAAGACTATACAAAGACAATTAACGAAAATGCAGCAGCAAAAGGTTTAAAAATGACACACTGAGAGATCTATTTCCTGTCCATATTTCTTCCAGTTCCTGACCTATAGTAAGGAAGTAGTCGTAAACCAAGAGGGCGGCCATGCCAACGTAATAACGCTGCAAATTCCCTTCAGCTCTCTCGTTCTCTATGCCACACACACAATTAAAGGTTTGACCTTGAAGGCGATACTATGGGACATAGAATTATCAGTTAATAAGAGCAACTAAGTCAAAAATGAAACCGACAGATCTTGACCCAGCGTGATAAGTTCAGGCGTAAGAGCCATCGAAGTCGCTTGGGCCATTCGAATTCGCGTCGTTCGTGAACAAGAGTATCAGTGCCTAAGGAATGTGAGGAATTCTTGGTCTCACAACGCTCTTGCCTGCCCGAAGGACGTGGGCAAGACGTGGGGGTGGGGCAAGTGCTTCGACGGAAGAGAATAATTTTCTTGTAGTGAGAAGGGCATTTAACCAATTAACTGGATGAACCTGAACATGCGAAAATATGTTAGCCAACATGAAAGAGGCTTGTCTTATCCCCAATTGCCCACCATCCCTGAGATGACATCGTGTGTAAGAAATAGATAAAGAGAATCAATGGGCCTTCCAGATGTGGTTGCTGACGCCTGACTCTCTGGGAAAGAGCGCGTCTCTGTATGGCAGGAGATTAAGTATCCAAACATCGGTTACAGTGGTGGCCGGCGGGTATAACGGTAGGGGATTCAAAGGTCGGTGTAGTGGTGGGTAGTTCTACTGGCCTTTTGCGCGTTGTATCAAGAACCCCGGTGGTGGGTACCTGGCCATGAGGCACCACGTCCATTATCTGACTTGAACCCCATCAGGTCCAATCACGTCGTGCTACTTATCCGAACGGAGGCAGAGTTAGCGACCAGACACACAACTCTGATACCCAATTTTCGTGGGAATACAGCCGTCGTTGATAGAAAGTAGTCGAATAGAAGTTTAATGTTTAACGTTAATCTTAAACAAGCGCTTGTTCGCTATTAAATAATGATGACTTCCCCCAGAATCAATGGTCGCAAATCTGAATACTTACCGTGGAGTTGGGAATCAAAAAGTCAGGTAAAAGCCCCATTGAAAGGTCGCACGAGTACCTGAAAATCGAGGGCGATGGGCGATGGGGTAGACATCTAATTTCTCGACCAGCGCCGACAGCCCTTGAAGGAGATAGTACTAATCATACAATTTATTGGTAATCTTATTATTTGTAATAACAATCACATGACTCAATAGGTTTCCGCGGCGGCGGCGGCTTTCGGATTTCAACCAGTGTCACCAATCTCTAAAACTCTGAACATATATCGCCATTCAGGAATCAGCACCGCTGTTGATGCAACAATTCTATATATTTGTACATGTTACAATTGTTACAATATGTCATCTATCTACGTCTACGAGCCTAAGGGTAACTTAAGGAATTAACCTCGAATCTCGATAGACCATTTTTGAGTCAGTACCAGGTGTGTCAAAACCCTTTGGGGAAAAGCTACTGGCCTGCAGTTAGGGATGTAGATATCAACATGGTTTCATTCAAAAAGGCCATTCATTTTTGGAAGTCGCCCTATTCCATTTCGAGGTACAATAAGGCTTTTGCGACTTCATCCGTTTAAGCACTGAGAATCCTAAGAACCGGTATCGGTGATGTTTCCTTCAGTACATCGCATCTCGAAAGGCAGGACCTCCTGAAATGGCCTGGAGAGCACTCCCGTGTATTTCCCCAGTTTCTATCTGTGCTAGTGCGATGTTTTGATAAAGTAAAAGTACTAATGATTTTCCCAAAGGTGCCAAAGCCGAACGGTAACCCAGAATTATTTTTGAGAAAGTGCGGTCCCTATGTTTGTAGCAGCTAACCTACGAAGAACGCCAATCAGCTGTTAATTCTAAATATACAATTCACTGGGGGAAAAGAATGAGAGCGCTAATGAACACATCCCTGTGACAGAGCGATTTGAAGACTCGCACTGCGGGAATGTGTACGGCCAGAGGAAGAAGACGAGCGATAATGAAGACACTCGATGATAAAGACGTGGATGCTCCCCTCTTTCTCTTTTCTCGCTTTTGTTTCGTTTCTTTTCTCCTTCTTTATTTTCATTTTCTCCTGTTTAATTTCTTTATTCTTGTGTCTCTTAATTTAATCTAATTTTCGACTCCCCGGAAAACCGGGGAAGAGGAATTTATCCCGGTGTAACTAGTAGTTAATGCTGACCGTGGCCCATTCAAGTTCTACTATATGATGCTGTAACTTACAATACACCCATACACCGTACGGTCGGCGCAGCCGTGCCGCCTCAGGAGGCAAACACTGACGGGGCCAGTAACCGGTTAATCAAACAGACGACATAAATACATCCAGTAGAAATATACCAGCGACGCTCGACATAGGCCAAATGGGCCAATGAGCAATAATTGCAATCGAAGGATCGATCCCTCATATTTTCATTGAAATATACCGTATATACCTATGGGAATTCGGTCATCTGGCATCCCAATATTAACAAACCTTCGCACCCGCCCCTTTTAAGAATGGCATTTTAGCCTACCTTCCAAGAAGGAGATCGGAGATATCCTGCGAGAACAAGCCAGCAACGAAGCAGATTGGCGCTCAATCATCGGATTCCCTTAGCACAGAGGGGGAGTTTTTATGTTTGGCGACCTAGGAAACAATCAATAGCTATATATATGGGTTGTATAGCCTGTCTAGAGCAACTCTGATGCAACATGAGCTTAATCTTCCCCCAACTAATTCGGAAAGATCCTCTTCCGTCTGGCTATCCTTTTGAATTTTGTTCGACCACCTATTTGAAATTCCGGGGACCCGAGTCTGACATTCGTATTTACGATTTTAGCAGGACTTCAGGGAAGATTTTTGACCTCGAGTGAACGGACACCAGGTCCGTCGTGCAAATTAAACTACTCTACAGGACATTCACATTGTCGAGATGTCCTCTAAGCCTCTGACAATCCCCATTTATAATTATTATTCGAATGAATCAAGGGATAAATTTGGTACCTCAACGGCTCGTAGTGATCGATATCTCGTCGAGGACTGTACTTATAGTATGACTGCCCTCCTGACTGCCCCTATCTGGGAGGCTGAGTGATTGTGAAAAAAATAGCCCCTTTTGGTAACTATTTAGATCATCATCATGTTGCGTCGCTCACTTTTCTCGATGAACTTCAGCTGCATACTCACAAAAAGATTTAGAAGACTCTAGGAATTACTCGTCAGAGAACGGTCACACAATTTCAATTTCTTTGGCATTGCCATGGTTTGATTGCGATATGATTATGTATGTGCGTTTCATTCTCGGAGAGTTCCTTGGAACGTGTACGCTGTGCCTTGACTGTTTGTAGATAGAGTACAAGCCAACTTGGTCTATGTTTCTGGACGACGCGTTGAACGTTGACCTGGGCTGTTGTTTTCTCCTGCATCGTTGCAGCCTGTCGTTCGCCATCCCTTCCCTCTTGCGCAGTCCGACACCCGATCTTCAACTGCACCTCCTTAGACCCTCGTTTATCCTTATCTTCAATCCTATCCCATTGTCGACATGGTTAACCTCGACGGCACCATTATTCCTGCTATTACGCTTGTCAGGTCGACTATTGCCGGGTTCAACACCTTCTCTGTTGCACCAGGTTTCGGCATCAGGATGGTCACGAACCTCGCCGAATCCCTCCCTTCACACTCCTGGGAGTATGGTGCCAGTGCCCAAGCTCTACTCGAGCTCTACAATCCAGCACTATCGGTTTACGGTTCCAACCCATTCCCCGTGCCAGTCAGCAATAACACGCAAATTCGTGCCCTCAGTTACGCAGCATCTAATATCGTCCTTGGAACGGGATACAGCGCCCTCTATAGCGGTAATGGAGCTGCTGGAGACCCTGCGAGCTTGGGAGTGAGCGCGGTTATGCTCGGGAAAGCAAATAAGACGTTTGCCCAAGCTGCAGACCAGACTGTACAAGGACTTCTCGAAGATGTTCCCCGCTTCTCCAACGGCGCAATCTCCCATCGTGCAAATGTACCCGAGCTTTGGTGCGTTCGCGGGCCTGTGGATCTTGGAGTAATATTCTGACCCTTCAATGCTATCAGGGCCGATTTCATGTATATGGTCCCACCGTTCCTCGCCTACTACGCCGCCGACAAAGAGGACTTGAAGCTCCTCCAAGACACTGTTCGCCAATGCCAGTTATACCGCCAAGTCCTGCAGCCAAATACTACCGCAGCGTACAAAGGTGCTTGGATGCACATCATCGGCCCCGAGAGTCAAGACACGGGGATTTGGTCGACTGGAAACGGGTGGGCTGCTGCAGGGATGGCGCGTGTCCTCGCCACTGTCATGAAAGTGTCATTCATCAGTGACCTAGCGTGGAAACAGCAAGCCATCAACAATTTAACTCAATACATCAAAGAGATCATTGATGGCGCAATGAACTCCTCCATGGACGGTGGCCTACTTCGCAATTACCTCAACGACCTCAATAACAACGCACATGGCTTCGGAGAAATCTCAGGTAGCAGTCTCATCGCGGCGACCATATACCGTATGGCGGTCCTACAACCTCAGGCGTTTGGGAGTCGATACACCACATGGGCAGACAAAATCCGCACGACACTTGGTGGCCAGGGCGCTGATGGTGAACCGCACATAACTGCTGAGGGCATTGCGACCCCCGCTGTTAACCCCTTGGGCTGGCAAGACACTTCGCCGGTTACCACAGGTAGTCCAGAGGGCCAGGTATTCGTTGTCCTCATGTACGCAGGGTGGAGAGACTGCGTCAAGGCCGCCAAATGTTCCACTGGGACGAGTGGATCTGCTGAGGTGCTGAGCCCATCCGTTGTCGCTACTGATCACCTCTCGAGACGTCGCATCCATGGTGGCTTCCGTCGACACCTGTCACAAATCATCCACGGGAGCAGCTCGAGTTAACCGGCCTCGCCCAATGACACATTTTGAAAAAGAGACAATGTTTATAATATTTATTCACGGTCATTCCTTGACGTTGTAGACTCCATCTTCCTTCTCCAGCCAGGAGGACATTCACCACTGCAGGTGTTGGCGACGCGGTTCGCTGACTACTTATTATTCTTACAGTCCTCCCACCGTAAGTAAATATCCCCAGAGGATTTCTCTCCACGCCCTCCATTGGCATCTGTGATGCCCATCTCGCCCGCTGTGCAGTCTGTAGCCTTGATGCGGTCAGCGTTGCTCCGCTAATCCTGTCAATCGAATGACATATTTCATCCTGTGGATATAAGTACGTGTTCTGGTCTTCCGTACGATCAAGTTGTAATATATCTAGACCATCTATTAAAACTACTGATACAGTCTTTGGTTATATATAAGTTCTTCTGGTGGAATGAGCAAGGGTTCAAAATAAAACTCCTATGTAAAGGGAAGATCGTGGAAGACTGGTTTGTTCGACTCAACTGCCTCGCGATCTCACATCCCATCAATGACGACACAGCTGCACCATGTTTTTCTCGTCATCACGCTCTATTCCTTGTTCTCCACACGCCTCTAACCCAAAACGTCACGGACTTCTCACCAAGACACTAGACAATGGGAGTCGTTGTTCCCGCCATGGTCTACTTGCAATTTTGGAATTTCAAAGCACATGCTTTTTGCGCTGCTACTTTTAGGCGACAACGTTATTCCCAGTTTGATCTGAGAGGTCATCAGTGACTAGATTCCGGACGCTTGTACTTTCAAAGTTAGCAACACCATCTATCATTCCCGGGATTCCCGGGATCTAGCTATAAATAAAAACACCACAGAGAGCCGAGAGCAGTAGAAAGAATAGATTTTACGTGCGATAGAATGAGCCTTAATTATAGATTTGAGGTCTGTCTGGACTGTTCTGGATATATAGTGATGTCGGCATAAAGTTTCCACCCTGGCTGCAGCCACGAGAAAATAGACGTCGCAGATGACGAAGAGAGGCCGCTATTTCGCTAGAAGTGATGCATCGGCAAGGAACAAGTACAGTATATCATCGTAAATGACATTAGGAACGTGTCTTCTTGACGATATTAGGCGCGCAACATAGGAGAACCAATGAACGTCTTTGAACTTATCAGGTACTCACGACCTGGAGCGGGTAGAGAGGAATCGAAAGAGAAAGTGAATTGTAAATGAATCGAGAAGACTCCACCCAGAAGCTCCGAAACCAACTGCACCCAACGCATCCACATATCCACATTTTCCAGTTCGAAGCCTTGGGCTCTCTTAGGCTAGAACTGGTCCTTGACGGTGCACATAGCTATGTCACCGACTTTCTAAAGGAGCCGATGGGAGGTCAGACGACCAGAACAAGATCCAGATCAGTCCAAAATGATAAAACGAGTAGAGACCTATGCCGATAGGCAAAAAAACAAGGACAAGACTGTCAGGTTGGGCTATAGGCGATCGTCAACTGGAAGTCTAGAGCAATCGCAAAAGCTGAACTCGTCCTGGAAGTGTCTGACGCTTGAAAAGCCAAGTGAACCCATCTGGGACATCCTTCACGTGTGATTCCGACAGTGCAAGGCCCCGGCCCCCTATTACGGGCTCGTTTAGTTCAGGTTTTAGGGTTGTTGCGAACGATTCGGAACCTGGTTATTGAGGAGGTCAATTTGCCACCGAGCATGAGTTACTACTATTTTTAGACGTCGTCGTAGCGAGTGAAATTTGTCTTATATAGAAACCGTCCTGTTTGCTGATCATTCTTGCTTTCCCTCTTCCCCTTGCTCGCACGCAAACATGGCTACCGACGATACCGAAACGCCTCTTGTGACGACGGAGAATCCATTACCTTCTCTGGATCCCCCTCTAGCACCGTTTGCCACCAGCGCTGTTGGCCGGGATGCAGCCCCGCATTCCTCACGTTCTTCCTTCACTCGTGTCGACCAAGACGATGACCAACGGAGGGAACACCCATTGCCATCAGACGACCCAATAATACCCCCAACCTCGCTTCCCGTACCACATGGTTCTACGAGCACGCAAGCAGACGAATCAGATCAGCTCCCACTCTTGGCCCCAGCCCCTCTGCAGGAGCAGGAGTTCAAGTCAACGCAATTTGAACCAACCACCACGGAGGAACCAGTCCCTCAAACACCGCAGACACACCTCACTTTTCTTCTCATCTCGGGCAAGCGGCGAACGATGGCATTTGAGCCAGAGACAGCAATTGGCAGGGTGAAAGAGCTGGCGTGGAATTCCTGGCCTGCAGGTACGTGGACGTGTTTGGCTACACCCTCGCCTTAACCCCTTTCTCACCGTCAATCACTGGTTGACATGATAGATTGGCAGGATGAACGTCCGCCGGCGCCATCCTATCTAAGGGTTCTGTACCTCGGAAGAATGCTCCAGGACGACGAGACCCTCACCAGTGAGTTCCTCCTCCTATAGATCTTGTCTCAGCTCGTTAATTACCACCACAGAACTTAAATTACCCACTCACACACCGCTATCAGAATCCTCTGCATCCGGGCCGACGCCAACCGTCATGCACCTGTCTATCCGACCGTTTGCTCCCCCCTCTGAAGACGATGCCATCAAGAAGAAGAGGCGGCGAGGCCAAGATGGTCAGTTGCGTTGTCATTTTTAGCTTGTACTCCATTTTCTGATGGCTTTGCAGATGCTTCTGCGGGCAACGCAGGTAACCAGCCTGATGAAACAGGTTGTTGCAGATGTATCATTTGCTAAACTCCACTAAACTCACCAACATCCGCGATTGGCCCTGTCAATCATCGCTCGACGGCCACCTTATCGCCTTCTTGGAAACCATCCCTTACCTCACCTTCTAACCATCGCTTTGCAACCTTTCTTTATTTCATCCGGATTTTTGCATTCTTGTATTATATTGCATGCATCAAATATTTACACATTAATTCTCTAATTCTCAACATTGACAGCGACGCTTGGCCTTGCATATAGTACTATTCATTTGAAGGTTGCCTACATACTGTAGGTTCTACTCGCCTTTGGTGTTATCCGACAAGGATGATTGATACGCCCGAGTTGATGGGGTCAAAAGCGGTATTGAATATTTTGGGGTATTCAATAATAAATCTTCGCCGCTCCCAGTACAGCTGAAGGGCCTTATTTACGAAATAACCGCCCACTTCATTTTTAAAACTCCCACTAGGCGCACTCAAACCAACCCTGGCGATGCCATCTAACTCTACGGAAAACAACGGAAACCAATAATAGCCTTGAAGAAGAAACACAGTTCTTCAATAGTTTTCCACGAAGAGCTTCAACTCCTCCTCCGGGTGACGGTGCTTCATGAGCTGGTTCAATGTCTGTTGGAATAAATTATCAGATATCGCACAGAAGCAAAGATGATACACCGACTTTGTTCGCATTCAAGTATGTCCTTTTGAACTCCTCCCCAAACACACTTCCCACAATCGAACTCTTCTCAAACTTGAGCCTCGCCTGCTCACAAGTCAACGGCAAGCGCTCTCTGATTCCCAATTCCCCTCTACCCTTCTCGCCCAGCTGGGCAGCAGTCTTTTCACCTCCACATTCCTTGATCGTTAGCTCCTTCGCAGTCGCGATGCCCTCCGAACCCGATGCCAATACGGCGGCAAGGACTAGGTATGGATTGGCAGTGCCGTCGACCGTCTTGAGTTCGAAATTGCGTGAGGATGGCGAGGAGGCGTTGCACAGTCGCATCGGCGCCTCCCGATTATCTGTACCCCAGCAAACATAGGTGCCGCCAGACCAAACGCCATCGAGCATGCGCTTGTATGAGGCAGTTGTGGGCAGCGCGAGGAGCGCGATGGATGGGAGATGTTCGAGTACCCCTGCGAGGAACGACGCTTCTACTTGGTTGAGGTTTGCATGCGCGGAAGGTTGGGGCTCCATGGTTGGGGTGTGCACGGAGATGTGGGTGTGTGCTGCACTTCCGCCTGTTTTTCTATCTGGTTAGCTTCTTGTTTTGGATTAAAGAGAGTAAGGTAGGACGAACAATTATCCAAGAATACTCGCGGAGCGAACGTAGCTCGCAACCCATGTTTACTCGCGATGTTCGAAATCGTCTCACGTGTATGGATTAACGCGTCGGCGGCCTGCAGCGGTGGAAGAGGGCCAGTGATAACTTCATATTGCCCTGGCGCTGCCTCCGCGTGATACATC
>Ga0307509_10007298_pt1 | contig 14508 bp, 14 predicted proteins | sample 10_EM_MG_FD_202245 | JGI IMG/M metagenome (GOLD analysis project Ga0307509, IMG submission 202245) | Populus trichocarpa ectomycorrhiza microbial communities from riparian zone in the Pacific Northwest, United States - 10_EM | ecosystem: Host-associated > Plants > Roots > Unclassified | place... | reverse complement strand
GAGGAGGAAGTAATCGGGGACGTAGTACGCGACGAATCCCCAATAATGGCCATCCTCAACTCCTTCCGCGTGCTCGCCAACCCAGCCGTCGTCATCATGGTCGTTGTCTACGCTTGCTCCTTCGGTGTCGAGCTCGCGATAGATAATGTCATTGGCCGCGTCTTCCAGGTCAAATTCAAGCTTGACCCCTCCAAGGCGGCTTACATTGGATCCATCTTCGGCCTTTTGAACTTGTTCTCTCGCCTCACGGGTGGACTGTTCTCGGACCTCTTGGCGCACAGACTCCACATGCCAGGCCGCATTTTGGCACTTTTGCTCTCTATGTCGCTGGAGGGTATATTCCTGATTGGATTTGGATGCGGGTTGATCAACCTTTCGACATCGATCATCCTCATGATTTTCTTCAGCTTCTTCGTCCAGCATGTTTGTGGATCCTCGTTTGCGATCGTCCCTTTCATTGACCCAGCCAACAATGGAAAGGTCATGGGGATCGTCGGTGCAGGCGGGAACCTGGGTGGTCTTGTTTTTAACCTCATGTTCCGTGGGTTCGGAACTCAGTTCAGAGAAGCGTTCATCTGCCTTGGGGGCATCTCCCTCGGGGTTGCTATCATTGGTTGTGCCCTCCTGCGCGTCCAAGGCAAGACGATTTGGCAACTTGGAAGGAAGCACGCAGTGGCGCATATCTGAAAGCAACATTTTCTCTTTACATGTCCTCTTTCTCTTTAAAATCTCCTGGACCCAGTGGTGGTGGTCATCTTTTGTGATGGGCTCCACTGAACCGGCCTGGGAGGATTGCGGTGATGAAAGTGTTTTATAGCTTTCTTCATGTTTTTGAGGCAATTTTTGTACTTACTCTGGAACAAACAAGCGTTGGTGAATTGTGTCTTGTTTCAGTGGAAGAGAAAGGGTTCAGAATCAGATCGCGAATCAGACTGAGCTGATTAGGCAACACGTGCTTTCTTTCGATTGGCCCCGCTCACTCTTCCGAGTTCCCTAATCAGACGAAGGACTCGCCGAAAGATCCCCAAGCCTTGGAGGTCCTTCACGAACTCATTCTTATTACCTTCGTCGACATGTTGAAGCACCCTCCCGTCCATGTTACGATCCATGGTTCAATCAAAATCATAGCAACATTGCTGTCGGAAAAATATATAAAAAACGCATTAGCCGCTATAGGTACTTAACTTCTGCATTATATGCGTGATTCCGGCTCTATAGCCCTGACATATGGTGATATGGTTATAAGAGCTTATCCGTTTCTGAAATAATACCTATAGCAACAAATATATTCTTCCGACATTTACTTACATATTCCGGGGGACTCGTAATCTAAATGCTGCTTGAATAGGGCCAGACAGAGGGTGTTCTTCATTGCGATTTGGTGTTTGACGCAGAGGCCTTCAAGTCTGTTGATTCCATTTGCCTTGCAATTATAAAAATCACTTTGACCATGGGTAAGTGAGGAATCGGATACAACAGTACTTTTCATAACATGGCCGACGTTCTCAGTAACCACCAGGTGCATGCAATGTAAGAGAAGTGAAGCCAGTAAGAAGAGTTGGTAGCGATGAATCATATCTAGCTGGACGTCTCCCTCACTCTCACGGGCTGCACGCCGATAGCATCGTTAAGGACAGCATTCAATTTCTTTCGCCAGTTGTATGGTTAAGTATTCGCATATATAGTCCTCCCTCGTAGCCACCGTACCCAACGAGCGGGTCCATTCGACTCTCGGCGAGGACCTCGAAGCACGCCAGTATACGACACCGTGCCGAATTTCTAAGAATATGGCTGAGGATTTGGAGGCACAGTATGCACCGATGGACATGGAAAGGACTCGAATACATTCTGACAAGCTGTTCTCCAGGCCGATTGGGAAGACTCATACGTGGACTTCCAATGGGCGACAGCGGGCCTCCAAGGCAGAATAACGAACACAGGAGACTGAATAGAAATGTTAATAGAATGCTGCTTCCACAATTTGCAAGCAGAAAAGATTCCAATCAGAGCCAGCAAGTTCGGTCACACAATAAGCCAAGTTCACGACACAGGAAACATACACAAGCGATGAAGCCTTATGAAGAACCTCTGGGTCAAATTAGCATATTCAATCGAAAATCCTATCTATAATTTGGCATACCTCTTTAACTAAATATGAGGGAACCCATCTAATCCCATGCCCATCCCACCCATACCTGTTCCCATATTCCCACCCATACCCGTTCCCATATTCCCACCCATATTCCCGCCCATATTACCCATTCCCATTCCCATCCCACTTGGCATCGCGGCCATACCCATACCCATACCTCCAGCTCCTGGCCCACCATGCATTCCCATTCCCCCGACTCCTCCAGGTCCAGGTCCGGGTCCAGGCATACCACCCATCGGTCCCGGACGCATGCCACTGGGACCTCCGCCTGGCATACCCCCGCCCATGGAGCCCATACCTCCGCCCATCCCCATACGCATAGGGGAGCCGCCAATCGTTAGATCCCCAGATGGGCTAAACGGGGGTGCAACTTGACCTGGGCCTCCAGGACCGCCACTGCCAGGTGGGAAGGGGCTACCGCCTGGTCCTGGTCCTGGACCACCCCGCATACCCATCCCCATCCCCATCCCCATCCCCATATTCATATTCATATGATTCATATGATTCATGGGTACACTTCCCATACCAGGTGGACCAACAGGGGAGCCAGGGTATGGTACCCCAACGTTAACGCCTGTCCCAGCCCCAGGTCCAGGTCGATGCGGTGATTGATCTCTCATACCCATGGCCATGTTCATCTGCATATTCATGTTCATATGCATCGGCCCTGGCGCTGGCGAGCCGAAGTCCCCTCCGACGCCACCTGGGACACCCGGACCTCCACCGAGACCTCCACCAGGACCTGGAGGCATGTCCCGTCTGGGTGTATGCATATGCCTCGGCATCGACATCTGCATTGGATTTTGCATAGGTCCCATCCCCATCATCGAGCCCATGGAGGACATCGAAGGTTGTGCATGCATTGGCACAGAGAAGGGTCCACCTGGGCCCGCACTAGGGCCAGAGCTTGAGGCCGAACCAGGACCAGAGGAAGGCATTCGGTGAATTTGGAAAGTGTGTTGCTGTTGGCTTTGCGTAGGTGGTGGTTGTGGATGGTGAGGATGTTGGATTGGGGTTTGCGGGTGCAGATGTGAAAGGGGCTGGGGTTGAGAGGAGGAAAGGTCGGGTGTTTCGTCCTCTGTGGCCTTTTTGACGGCTTCAAAGAGGGGAGTAGGGTCGTAATAGAGTTCAGAATGTTTGTCTACGAGAAATCTATCAAGATAGTTGAAGAAAATGAGTAAATAGCAAGGTGATAGGAAAGACGAACTGCTGAGTACCAACATCCCATTGAGGCCCTCTCTCCGCCCTGGCAGTGATGAGCATCGAATTCCACTCTGAAGCACTTTCCTACTTCACCAGTAACACACCTTATGTGAGTAAGCGCTAAGTAGTGAGGACACAACATACAATCGACTGTGCAAGCCTCGAACTGGGTTGTGCCGCGTCGACAAGGACGCCCTGTGCTTTTCCTTGCTTCCTCAGTTCAATGCCAAGCTTCGCGCTTACTCGTTGGGTGTTATGCCGTGGTACGGTCAGTTTGATATCTTTAAATGGTTTTGCGGGAGCCATTGGCTTCGGATAGTTTCTACGGTTTGGCAACGGTGTAATGGTAGAGCACGAAGTGCCCGCTCACGTGAGTAAATATTTATACTCTTCCCATATTTCATCATCATGATACAACCCTATTTCGGATCTTCCTCGTCGCTTACGAGCCAGACAATATGCGTGTTCTTTTGCTATTACTATCACCCAGAAGAGTATGTGAAATCGGCTTTTCTGAGAAACTGGGTGGGGTTACTGATATTCCATTAGCCAATGTTCGAATTGAATGCTCTGGAGCCGCTGCAAGATGGAATGACTGAAGGAAATCCAAAAGAACTTAAGCAGAAACCTTTGAAGAAATCTGAAGGCTTGAAGCCCCACTGTGTTTATCCATCTAGTCTCCCACCCCTTAGTTGCGAGGTGAGCGAGTTTTTCCATGTTTCTAATGCCAGTAAAAGACAGAGACCAATATTCATACGATAGAGTCTCGATCCTGTTAACACAAAGGGAGAATGAGACTAAAGAAAGACTAGACTAGTACTAGTAAGAAGGTATATCTAACAAAAGTCCAGCCTTTGCGGCGACGTCCCCAACTATTGGGCTAGTAGAAAATGAAGTGAAGAAGGTAGTACTATGGCTCAAGTTCGTGAATCAGGGTTCAAAGGGTCCAGACCTGGTTGTTATTGGTATTGGAACATATCCAGGTCTGTACCTTGTAGCTACTTGCCAAAATCCCATTGACCCGCTCAATGCATAAGCCTGAGTGTTAAAGTGTTGATGAGCCATACCGCCATCATGCTTGGATGAGCCATACCTCGGTTTTCGAGTTCGATGTGGTCATTCATATAATGCCACTGTTGCGCAGGAAGCTTGTCATGGCATTGCCATATCTTGGGCTGTGCGCCATTTGCAAGAACTATTGCAACAGATCATTAGTTACATTATTATAGCAAAACACGTTGACTGGCGAACCACTGACATGTACCAGCGTCAAGACAGAAGTTGGTCCCCGCGACTTGCACCTTGGTGCTGCCTTTCTTGATGCTCCAACGCTGCGCTTGCGTGCCATTGCAATTATTTCTATAGCAAACTCTAAGTTAAGAAATAAGAGAACACAAGGAAAATCCTACATCTGCACAGGTATTCCGTTGGCGAAAACCGAATCCCGAACAGTTAGACATTTATTGAAGTGATCGAAATGAATGGGCTGTCCCTGGTGGGGGGACTTGGCCAACTTCGGAGTGGCCAAGATAGTAGAAGCTAAAATGAGCGGGAGGAGGCTAGCATATTTCATGTCTAGGGGATGAAGCGAACTCACGACCGAGTGTGTTTGGGCCTTTTATCCTAGACATTGCGTGGTGGAGATGAATCCAGATTCCGGACTAGGGTAATTTCCATGTAACTCGGATGTTCCTTGTATCCTAGTAACTTTAAATTGAAATTAGGCCAATTTAGAGTGAAACCTGTGAGGGCCCCGCTAAGCTGACCTCAAGCAGCGTGAACCATAGTAACGTTGATCGGACGAGTTGTCCATTACACTTATATCAAGCACAACATTCCGGACACCCTCTCAGGAGATTGAAACGGTTTCAATGAGAACGAAATTCCTCCAACCAGTCGAAACAACTCCATGCTGCTTTTTCAAACTTCGCCATATGTATCATGTAGAAATCAATGTATTTACAAGCTTCTATTTTTATCCTCGAAAAGAAGACGATCAGACCCAATTTAGATAAGGACCGCAACATACACCATGGAAGTTGGAGCCCCCGTACGGCTCGGTGCTGGCAGTTTTGCCACCGTCTACGTTATCAGTGGTGGACTCATTGCCTTCAAAGAAGTATCACACATAGATAACGCAGAGAAACTACGCCAGGAGTATGACATTCTCGACAAAATCTACCGTCACTGCGACACCGACTCCTTCTTTGCCATCCCTCGCGCCTTGGGTTTCTTCAACCCACTCACGGGAGATTTTTCTACCACCGCACCCAGTCCACCCAGTACTCCTCGCGTTCGTGCCCCCACCCGTCCGCTTGTCACCACTGGCGTGATGGCCCATTTCCGGCATCCGACCTATGCAATGGACCGGGTCCACGCCTTGCCCATCGACGGTCGTCGCCACCTTGCTAAAAGGTATTTTCCCCTGGAACTGTCGGACGGCCCCGCCTTATGTCGTCTATATTTTGGGAGGGACTATACCGGAGCACCACCCTCTAGATTTGTTAACACCCTCAACTTCCCCCTCGACGAGCCTCGCTATACTCAGCTGGCCACGCTGTTCCAATCCCTTCCCCCAGCTGTGGATGTCGCATGTGCGATGGGGGATATGCTCTTCCGCCTCCATCACCGAGCTTCTGTCGATGCTCGTGATGTTGAGTTTGTTCTGGGAGGAGATGGCGGAGGAGGTTTCACATTTTTCCTTATCGACTTCAACCAGGCAAGTAGTGCGGTGATCAAAGTTTTTTTTTGTATTCCTTCAGCTAACTGCGTCTCAGATGCGGACATGGGATAAGCGTCCAGAATCCATTGATCAACTCGTTTCGGCCTTTTTCACGAACGACCCGTACTACCCTCGTCCTCGTACGTCCGACAATCTCTACCATCACTTTAAGGCCGCCTACTTGAGTGAATGTGGAGGTGATAGCAAAGTTCTCGCCACCGCTTTCTTCGATGCCATCGAATTGACCCAAGCCCAACGAGACATCAAGAAAGTTGAAGACGATAAGTGACCAGTGGCAGATGTCGTGCCAATCAGCCCCCTCGCTTCCCCTATCGAGGCCCTGCATCTCTTTCGGGGTGCTTCAGATGCTGCCTCAGTTGCATGCAGAAGTCTTGGTCAACAAAGTCGTTCAGTCAGTCGGGGACATACGGCTTCTCGAGGGAGAATGATTCCCTTTGGTGAAGAATCGGGGATGAGAAAAAGATTCAGCAAGATTGAAGGTAGTGAAAAAGGTGGCGCATCTATGACAAGAGAGTTTGGATCCACTGAAATAGTGGTATGGATTAGTGTCAGGTGCAACGTTTACAGTTGTAGCATCCCTTTCTTAAAATTTAATCCCTCGTCGTTCTCTTTTGCTTTCAGCCCTTCCAGTATCACAATGAGATGGTTGTCCATAATACTTATGACGATCTGCACTGCAAAAAGCGTTAATATGAACAGTACTTCGACAAGACGACACGATCAAAAGAAATTTGGTAACATGAGTGTGCAATCTGAAAATTATTGGTCAAATAGTATCCGTCTTTGCCGAGCCAAAAAAAAAACAAAGGAATTCAAGTAGAGCCGCAAACTCCAATTGCTATCACAATGAAGCCATAACTGAAAAAGTTCCCACGATCGCGGTTTTGGACTCTCACCCTTTTTGCGACGCGTTTTCTTTGTTCGCGACGCGACGACCAACTCATGCGCAATTTTTTTGGCGCCTTTGTTTATTATTACGATGCCCTCCCTTCTCTCAAGCACAAAACCCGCGCTCGAAGCCTCCTACCAATCCCAAATCGATGACCTAGTCCAACGCAACCGAACGCTAACGCACACCAACCAAAAGCTTTCTTCCCAACTAGACCTCGAAGTCTCGCGGTCAAAGGAAGCCATCTCCGCTATTCAGGCTCAGCATTCGGGAACTCAGGACGAATGGAAGGAGGCTTTTGAGGACGTACTTGGGAGCTATCGTATCGTGCAAAGGAGGCTGGAGGTGGAGGTCGAGAGAGAGAGGATGGGATTGTTGATGTGGGGTGAGGAAGCAGTTCGGAGGGAGAGGGTTGCGCGGTTGATGTGGGAGTATAAGGTCCGGCTGTTTATGATGAGGGAAGAGGAGATGGAGAGGAGGGTTGAGGAGGTCGAGGGGGAGATGCGGAGGGTTGAGGAGGAGTACGAGGGGAAGATTGGGAAGCTGAAGGAGACGTGTTTGGATCTGCTGGGTAGGGTCAAGCTCGAAAGGGAGGCGGTTGGTCGGTTGGAAAAGGAGCTCAAAGAGAAGGATGAGAATCTTGGGAAGATGAGAGAGGTTCAAGCGAATCTGGAAGCCGAAAAGGAGACGTTTGGTGGTCAACTCGGTCGGGCGAAGCGATCGCTTGAACTGGAAAAGGAGAGGAGGAACGAGCTTCAGGAGGAATTTAGGAAGGAGAAGAAGCGGTATCAACAGCTGTCAAATCGGATTGGGGAGTGCGAGGATTTGGAGGAGAATGTAGAGAGGGAGGTGGCGAGGTTGAAGACGAAGATCGCGCAGCTCGAGAGAGAGGCGGCCGAGGCGCGGGAGAAGGGTGACAAGGGCGTCGCAAAGCTCGAGAGGGACGTTGAGAGAGAAAAGGACAAGGCAGGCAGATTGAGGACGGAAAAAGAGACATGGGAGGTGTGTATGTCTTTTTCTTCTGATATTATGGCACTGGACATTCGACAGAAAGAGGCCAAGGCTCTCAAGAAAGAAGCAGAGAAGGCTACTAGCCTTGTCAAGAAACTAGAGAAGAAGATTGAAAAGATGAGGGAAGACTTGGAGATCGAACGAGCTCGAGTTCGGCCTCCAGTATTGGTATTTTATCTAATCTATTATTATTTCTACTGACTGCATGTACATTTTTTCAGATCTCTCCACTGGCATCTTCCTCACAAGCGTCCCCCGTTCCCGTCGTGACACGACAGGTGGCGAGGAAATCGACGGGGGGAAGGCCCCCTCCTCCATTGAGGATCGAGGAGGTCGAGGATGAGGATGAGGATGAAGGGCCCAAGAAGGGGAAAGCGAGAGTAAGGAAGGATGAAGAAGTAGAGATTGTGGGTGATGAAGATGAAGAACCTGAACCTCGTGAAAAGAAACGGAAGAGGAAGGCCCCGATGACGGAGGTGGTGGAAGACGACGGATCAATAGAAATCCTTGAGCCGCCCAAGGCCGCCAAACCCAAATCAAGGCCGAGGCCAATACGGAAACCGAAGCCTACAGAGAGCAAAAGGGGAGCTAGTCAGCTTAGGGGAACGGGCGGTAGAGGAAGAAGCACGAGTCGCCAGCCTTCGACGTTGGCGTCCACCGTGGATGCCAATGATGCTGAAGCCGATGCTGAAGAACCACAGACGAAGAAGAAGAGAAAGATCAATATCTTTCCTCAGGTTCTTTTAGGCGCTGACTCCGGTACCGCGTCGGCCTTGGCTAGCGTGAGCTTCTTTCTTTTTGCCAGAACTATTTATTGAACTGTAACTGACTAGTTCACCAATGCGAATCCAACGTCGTCAACGCTTGATATACCCACTTTTCTTTCCCCGCTTAAAGAAGACGAACCCGTTCCACAGAGGTCGTCGACTGCTGCTGGTGCGTCAGCTCGGGCTGCGTCGACGTCGAGCGCGTTTAGGTTTCCGAGTTTGGGTTTTACGTTTGGCAAGAGGTGATCAAGCTTGTTTGTTGCATATACATATATCCGTATGTTTCATACCCGAACCTAAGAGGGAAAATATTTGCATTAATACCATTTATACAACCCACATCCAAATCCATATCCGACCCAGACCACCCACTATTGCGCCTTGGGAATGGAACAGAGAAAACACATATCTATTCGATGACGTTCTCAAAGTTGCTGTACAGGCGGGATTTAAGCCATTCCCGCACAAATGTGGCGATCGGGTGTTCGAATGGGCCATCAGTAAGGTGTCCGTGGTCGGATTGTATTATTCTCCGGCCATTTGGGGATGAAGGTTGGATGAAAGAAAGAGGCAACATTATGTTCACAATTACTCTGGTAAAACGGACACTGCAGTATAATCGGCGACTAGGCAGCCATAATAAAAGTGGGCATCAATCCCCCAGAGAGAAACAAATGTCAAAATTTCACGGTAACATCCTTAACTAAACCATATGTAGTATGTATCATGAATTACACAGTCAAGTATTATAAACTGAATTCATGATATTAACTTGAAGGCAATCTCTTCATGAAGAGGAAATCGTAACGAAGGGAGAAAGAGGAACTCTAAACAAATGGCGCAATCAATAATTAACAACATTCAATAGTACTAGTATCGTACTTACGCTGATGGGGAGTCTACGGAATTGGGGGTCTTAGGGCATCGCCTTTGATGACGTTTACGGGATGCAGGACTGGTAAAACCTCTGTCACAAAATTCACACTTATAATCTCGAATGCCAAGATGTGACTTCATATGGCCTGCAGGGGATGTCGATCAGCATGACAATGTAAAGTGTTTTTGAACTTACGCTCAAGATTATGCTTTCGAGTGAAATCGGCACCGCACCCTTCAAAAGAACAAGTAAATTTGGCGTCAGCTCTACGCCTCGCCAGGCTAGCGCGGCGATTCTTATGCGTAGTGACTGTGTCTTTATAAACAGGGCCTTTGGTCGACACAGAGGCGGTGTTCGGCGCTGGTGGATTGTGCGACGTTGATCCATCCGGAATGAATGTAGAAAAGCTGGGTGGTAAACTTTCATATAGGCCGGGTGGGGGGCTTAACTGTGAAGGGTAGTCGGGGAACTCTTGGAACGTTGACACCATGATTGTTGACTGGTCAGTGGTACTAGTTAGCAGAGATGGTGCAAAAAAATGCCATGGATCAGCGGGTGGAATGGCAGGCAGGATGACTTCACTGGCAGACGTCCGAAGATGCTTAGATGGGTCTTGAAAGTTGCTCGTTCCTGGCCCTTTCGCCTTCTCAGTTGGGTGCAGTGGATTGGATGGATCCACCATGGTAACATCTGAATTAGAAGTGTGAATTTTAGAGCCAAATTTTGGACTTGGAGTGTCCTCAGAGTGGGTAAAATCCTCCGATCGGAATGTTATGATTCCTATCAGTGCAAAATAAATTTCCTGATTCAGTCGGGCGGCAAGAAATAGAAAGGAAACGCTGGACTAACCATCTTCTTCACAAAGTTCACGCGTAGCCAAGAGACGAGTACAGAGCTCATCTGCTTTGGGAATTTCGACATCATCCTAAACTTAACTCGTCAAAACAAGATTTATGACAGATGGTATTTCAGACGAACTTGAGTTATAACAGAGATCCAGTCTGCATCTTCAGTTATGGCTATCTGTGCTTTCGGGTGCTGGTTGGACAAAAAAGTCAAGGCATTTTTACTAAAGCGAGATTTTGCAAACCTTATCCAGCAAAAATTTGTTTATTGAGCTTGAAGGGTGTATAACCTGATGAACAGTTGATATATTTTTAATGAACAACTGGAGCATGGCTTACAGATAAACTTGATTGCGTGGCATAGAAACTCACACCTCCACTGGTGGAATGTGATCCCCCGCCACTGGCGGAATGTGATCCTCCACTACTGGGATGTGATCCCCCGCCACTGGTGGAATGTGATCCTCCGCCACTGGGATATGATCCTCCGGCACCTGATCCTCCTCCTCCCCAACCTCCAGCACCAGGACCACCAGGTCGGGAATCCCCATAATGGCTGGGCGGTGATGAGTCCGAATCACTTGATCGTATTCGATGGTTTACCAAGTCATTCCAACACTTCCCCGAGAGGTCGAAGTTCAATGTGCGAATAAATACACATTGATTTCGAAGAGGTGTACCTTGCATCTCTCGGTCGCACGGCCCAACTCTTCCACTTCCACTGCCAATACAACGCCACTTGTACATCTGCGAAATGGCACCAACGTTCTTAAATTCGAAGCGAGCCTGTTCTCCAACACTGCAAGCAGATGTGGCAATCCCCCAGCTGGAGACCTTGTCGAAGCCCATGACAAGCCGGATATCCCCATTGTTGACTTCCAGCCCGCATACCTCGCTGAAATACTCATACCACGACTTTGCATTCTTTGCTATGTACACCTTTATGAATTTGTGGCACATTTGATCCTCGCTGATTGCACCATCAGGCATAACGAGGACGGCGCCCTCTGCGGCGGACGTAGAAAATATTAAACTGCTGGAACAAGAATCATGAGCATCTTCAACATCTTCGAATCCTGAGACATACGATGAATCCATGTTGCTTGGTGTTCCCATTGATGTGCTTGTAACGTAGGACATTGATCCATAAACAGGTGGTGGATTCTTGAGTCCAAGGTTTCGATTTGGTAGCTTAAGAGGCTCGAATCCAGGAGGAACCCTTCCCTTATTAATGGGATTATTCGCACGGAGAAAGATGTTGAAGAGAAAGTAGAAGCCTTCAGAACAGTACAGTATTCCAACATCGCCAATCGTGGTTCCTTTCTTTCGATATTTGGTAGAAAGCTTCATGTCTGGCCCTGGTATCCACATAGGAGAGCCTCTTCCTGCCACAAGGAGTTGATGGTAGTAGATATCGTAGGGGGCTCGCACAGAGGGTAGATTATTGGTTTCGGCATTGCTAGGCCTTACTAAACGCCCTGGGCCTGGTGCGAATAAGTTCACTCTTGAGCACCAAAAAATGTATAGCGAGGATCTTGGACTGACCTGTCGATAAATTTCTTTCCGCCTGCATGGCAAGTCTCAGTCCCAACACCATACGAAATTATGGCAACGAACCCTAGTTATTCCAAGTCCAGCATGAACAGTGTTGTTCTGGGGACGCGATGTCACGGTACCCTCTGGAGGAACTTCAGGAGAACAAGGTAAGAATCCCAAACTGTGAGCGCTTATTTATGGCATGCTCACAACCATCGTATGCCTGAACTGTATCTGAGTTGCTAGATATCGCTTGCTGGCTGCTGTATGATAATTAAGATGTAGTCGGCGAAAAGCAATATTTATCTTTTACCTTGTTGACGTCGTTGGGCGAGTGTTTCTGGAATAAGGCCGCCATTGACTACGATCATGATATCTTGGTGATTGATGAGTATTGCCATTGTGTGCTCGAGGCTGCCAGCCTTTGAGCATATCAGTGTCAATCTCCAGGTGGCAGCCAGACGTCGCCATGCAAATATAACTTACCAGATTCCATGTGTGTTGTCTGTTCTGCTGTCGTGCTGGTCATTGAAAAGTGGCCACCGTATATGTTTACAGTTTCTGTATTCCGGAAAGTCGCTCCAGTGTGGCCCTCAGAGGAGTCGTCCTCAGACAGGTTTGTTGTCATTTGGTGTTGGTATAATAATTCATGAGAGTGATGGTGCGTGTTCTTAGGTAGGTAGAACTAAACGAACCCATTTCTCGGTAATTATAAGTCCAAAAGGCACAGCAGTGTTGATACAACATATGGTGGCGGTGTTCAAGTAGTACTATTAATAATTATTGCGGTGTCAAAGTGGCAGTGTGAATTGTAATACAGAACAAGACTTTTCTTAGATGAACAAAAAATATTATTTTCTATTGAGAAATCACTCGAAAGCTTTGTGAGTAATTAGATGAATTCTCCGGTAATTCTACTACACATTATATATGTAAGCATTTACCTAAACTAGTAAGTGGTCTAAGTGTTGGTAAATACAATAAGTACGAAAATCATAGAATAATACGAAGAATAAGATGTACGCGTTGTCACGGACAACGCGTTGGTTCTAATAGGAACCATTATTGTTCGGCCACACAATAGCAAGCCTAGTGCAGCCAGTTTGGCTGCATCTTTTGTGTTTGTGCTCCTATTAGTCCCTCCCACATTCTCTGCATGATCTTGTGCATCGGCGCCGGGCCATTCTTACTCGAACATTTTCAATGGATGTAAAAGCTCGGGATACTAGTTCGGGGTAGAAGAACGAGCCGCCCTTAAAGGGGACTTGTAACAAGGGATAAAGGCTGTCCATTCAAGTTGCATTTTTCAAACATAATTGATTCAAATTGTCATTTGGCGCAAAGACTCGGACGACCGCCCAAGTTCTTTCATAAGAAACGGGACCCCTCTTCTACCAATTGAGTAGATGTCTGCGTCGTATTGTGGACACTGCTTATGTCAATTGAAAATGTGCCTAATCCGCCACTCCAAAAACATATTGTAATTTAGGAAGGCAAACTATCATAGCTATAGTCGGAATATGGCCATTGGAATCTTAAATTCAAACGTTCTCCTTCCGGGTGCTTCTCCAAGTATATATGTCGACATCAATTCGCCCACATTCCCTGCGAACGATTTTTATTAAAAAAATTCAATCACGGCTGACAGCTGCATTGAAAGAGCTGAGTAGACTGATCTAAAGGGTATTTCAGTTGTCGACCACATGCGGGGCCCAAAGTGCTCGGAACCTTCCAGTCTCCAACACTGGGAATGTCGCATTGACGTTTAAACCCAAGGTTGGACCTACGATTGAATATTGAGTTCCAATCAAGCCCTGCACCCTGACTCGTTGGGCCCCCATCCTATATTGATAGCGGAGATTGTGTACGATCCCAATCTTCACCGCTTCAATATCGAAGTTCTGCAAAATGTGACCGGAGCCCAGTCCTGCGTCCGAGTTAACTTGACGGATGTGGCTGGCTGCGTGAAGGATGCCACGCGCTTTGCTTTATTGAACTTTTATTTCTCGCTCCCTTTGACAAAGTCCTTCTCTCTATATTTGACTCGGATATACAATATATAGTCCATGAAATGTACAACCAGCTTTTGAATCCTCAGTCCACACACCTTTGCAAGTGTTACATTGTCATATCTACAATTAAGGTACGAAATCAAGAAACTAGATAGAAGCATGCACGCAACCTTATAATGGCACTACTCGTCGGCATGCATCTCATGTCGGAATAGCCTTGTCAAGTCCGTCCCATCAACATCCGTAATCTTGAGTGATACTCCTCTATCTCGAAAAAGCTCAAAGGCCTGAATGAGACTTTCTTCGCTCATGGCATACTTTGCGTCATAGGCCCCCATTCTCCTAGAGGAGACTATCTCGATTTCCGACAACGGTCGGCAGACCAAATCCGTACCATCGCGAGATCGAGGAATCAACGAAAGTATTTTTGACCATCGGAAACCCTCGAAATCTACCGTGCAAGTGAAAGAACG
>Ga0307509_10007297_pt1 | contig 14508 bp, 18 predicted proteins | sample 10_EM_MG_FD_202245 | JGI IMG/M metagenome (GOLD analysis project Ga0307509, IMG submission 202245) | Populus trichocarpa ectomycorrhiza microbial communities from riparian zone in the Pacific Northwest, United States - 10_EM | ecosystem: Host-associated > Plants > Roots > Unclassified | place... | reverse complement strand
CGATTTCCGGATAAAAACTGACCTATATCAGGGTATGATCTGAATTCCGGATAACTTTCGGCCAAAGCTGTCCGGATAAAAATCGATGGGCTGGGATCAGACATTTATCGAGATATTCAGGGGTCCTCCTGATGCGCTCTTTGCCTTTCAAACTGTTGCGAATCTCACTCCGTTGAGTGAACCTCAGGTGAGAATATCGTTCTGGATTTGTTCACAATGCTGACAGGTCGTAGGAGGCGCAGGCGGAAGGACAGAAGAAAGGGCAGAAGAAAGGGCAAATCGTGGTGAATATTTCCATATTCATCTTGTTGACTCACCCAAACGATCTTTGTCCAGCTCCCGACAATTTGGTGGTTGCAGATTATCGCTGCAGTCGAGATGAAACGTTCTAATTTCCAAGGATGTCGTGAAACAGCTCTTCGGCTACCTGCGCCGAATCTTGCGCGAGCAGTTAGACAGAAGATCCGTCTTTGGTCTCACCCTGGGACCGGACATGATGACAGTATGGTTGTATGATAGGTCGGGTGTGATAGGGACGAAAACATCCATAGATATTCACAAGGTAGGTGAAATCGGTATTCGGCAATGGCGCATAGGAAATTAATATCTTTTTGCTCACAGAACCCGGCCAGATTCATCCAGGTTCTTGTCTCGTTTTCACTTTTGTCGCCCGAAAGACTTGGTTTTGATCCTATGATCAAATTGCTTGTATCTCCCAATTATGCTGTACCGTTGTACATGCCCAATGAAGATTTCATTAAAGCATATGAAGCTGCGCCACACAATCGACGATGGGTTATTACAATGAATGATGGAATGGAGTATGTGACCGTCGAAACTGTTAGCTCTGTCCGGGCAGGGTTTATGCGTGGGAGAGGGAGTATTGTGTGGGTGGTGGTCCCATTCAATAATACGGAGTCGCCCAAGTATGTCGTTGATTTGGGTTTCTCTATTCATTCCTGAATGTGATTTTGAAATCAAGTTTTTTGTTCTTAAACAATCCTGGCGCCCTCGTGAGGTCAGCAGTGAGGACCAACTTTATAACAAGGTGAATGGGAAGGAATGCGAGTATGTCGGCAAGATCGACCTATGTGAAGACCTCTTGATTTCTGGCAAGGCGGACAGCACGGACGCACTCATAAGGCGAGATTTGGATGATTTGACGGGTCTTGGGAAACATTCTACAGATCAGAGAGATGATGGAGATAGCGAAGAGGAAAGCAGTGATCCATACATACATGTGACGAGCACAGATGTTGGTGACATTTAGGAGGTTATCGCTCGGGAGACTGGAGATCCTGTTCCACGAGTTCGGACGAGGGTGGTTTTATTGACGTATGGCTGGTTGATCAAGCATTTCAGCACACGCAGGGAATTACTTGTAGTTCTTCGAGATGCCATCAGGGGTAAGTGCCAATCAACGATTGTGACTAAACTGTGGTTAACTAAATTGATAGGGCACAAGCACCTTTATAAAGGGGAGTGCTGCATCAGGACATCAGTCCAGGCAACATCCTAGGACTTTTATGGGTTTATATAGTAATGTAATTTTATATATTCATTGGTCACTTTTGCTGATTGGTGACCGTCGTTGGCATCAAGAAACTCTGTTGAGTCCTCCCTTTCCTTCTTTCCTTTCTTAGCTTTTCTTGTCTTTTCTTTTTCTTTTTCACGACAAACATCAGTATCCGGCCATGCATTGCAATAAAGGAACTCACCATCGTCCAGGATCAAAACAGAAGCTTCCTCGCGCAACCATCACGAGGAAGAGCAAAGAGAGCATGCTCGAAATATTTAGTGCCGTGATAAAAACCCTAGACTAGGAAATATCAATATCCAAAAAGCGTAGCCGATGTGACAACACATACGTTCATTTGACTTATCATCGCATGGTTGTTTCCCTTTTTGTCGAAGAATTTGTCGTGTTAATCGAGATACCGATGATCCACACGGATAAGAGCCTATGAGCCGATATCAAAAGAGGGTTTGAACGATCCCCTTGTATTCCCAACACGAACGTACGACAACCTCACCGTTGACGCATGGCTGGCATTGAAAGCAAAGACATCATTTTCGTGATACTATAGGCTTCATGACGGTCGCCCAGTGAGTGTGGCTTGAGAAGAGAAGTAATCTAGTCCTCACATTCCGCATTGAGAGTGGAGCATATATTTACAGGATACTACCAAGAACATTGATGTAACCGTCATAATCTGGTGGGGCACCAGATGATAGTGAGAGGACTGAGTAGAGAAAGGTATGGTAGACGGCAGGAAGCTCAGAGCAAATGTATTCTGGGGAGGCTCTGACTTTCATCGAATGCCACTTTTCAAAAGCGTCCGGTGTTTTCTTGTCCAAATATTCAAGATATTCGGCGTCCCAGCTCATACTGCAGTTCTTGGCAAGGTATACTGCCGTGTAACCCAGCGATACAAGATCATCCGCTCTTGATGGATGGTCATCTGGCCACAATTAAGAGGTGTAGGGGCGAAGAAGCTCGGCGTACTCACCCTCAGACATTCCGAGCTGTCGTGGACTGGAAAAATATTCATTACCGATGATCCGCCTGTGCATCGGGTCATCTGCCATCCAGGATCCCCCAAAATCGATAATAGTGAACCTGTATTTCATATCCAGCCGTTTACCATATAACACGTTGGCTGGCTTTACATCACAATGCACAATTCCGAGCGAGTGGATGTGTTTAAATGCCTCAATCTTGGTCAGAACCTCAGCCATCATATCGAAACACCACGCATGACGGTCGGGACTCACAACTTCAATGGCCACTACAGCAGCAAGAGCGGCTGAGTCAACTCCAGGCATGATCTCCCTTTTCATTCGGAACATTTCTTCCATGTTATGTCCGGTATTCTCAAGCACCAGACCATAAAATCCAGATTCCTCTCCGAAGAAATAGAAGTTTGGAACACAAGACAGGCGGGATAGTCGGCGATACACGTCGTATTCATGAATGAGGCAGGAGTCAGCGCTCTTTTTTTCGACTTTCGCCACAAGCCTCGGGTCTGAAAGGCGGTAAACTGAAGCTGTCAACTTTGTTGTCAAAGGTGGTTCCAGTAACAAATTTGTAACACGAACCAAAGCCGCCCTTTCCGATCAACTTTCTGAGACGAAACCGATATCCAAAGACGATGTTTTCAGGGATGAGTGCATTTGCGCTGAGTGTCTCAGGGATGGGTGCCATTTTGGGGCGAGTGAAACAAGATTCGCTTGAGGAGTCACAGGATTCCGTCGCAGGTGAACGTGACATGTAGTGACATAGCCAAAATATTAGACATCCACTTCATATAGAAACACCTGGAATAATGTACATTTATACTATATGTATGTTGGTGACCCCTAAAATTATTAAGAGGATTGGGTTGGCCGGAGGCCACAAAATAATACGACTCAGTGGCATGGAAAATTCCGGACCGATGGAGAATGCTCAGAAAGGCAATTTGCCTTTTTGAGTGTGCTAGGGTCTAGGGTTGATGTATTATGTAATCTACATTTTCAATTCACAAGTTCCGGGATTGATATGAACTCCTTATCGCTCTATATAATTGTTGCAGCAATCGATCGGATGTAATTCGGCATCCCACCCCTCTTAACCCACCATGGATCGTGGCAAGTGGACCATCTTCTTTCGATCCTTGTCGTCAAACCTCATGTCCGCAGTTGGCATGGCTTCAAAAGACGCTGCACTAAACTACCGTGTTACATGGGATCCAAAAGATTTTTCATGGCGTCAACGACAACCGCTTGATGTCCCAGCCACTACTGATTCCCTCAGATCACTTAGCGTTTACCTGAATGCTGAGGATATCCCCAATGACGCCAAATTCAAGGTCACGATTGTACCAACCCACTGCTTCAGCTTGGTTGTAAATCACAAAAACCTACAATCCGCCGACTTCTGTGAGCTTCTCCGAAGGTGTAAAACCCCTGGGCTACAATTGGTGAGTATAGTTTTTAATAGCCACATAGTTTGATAGTTTAAACATAAAATATAGCACATTCAGGCGACTACGGAGGAGGTTGGCACGCTACAATACCGTAGTGCAACTGCCACGTTTTCGGTGAACACGAAGGGCTGCGAGAAGTGCTGTATACGCGAATTATATGACTGGATTTCGGAGCCAACAGGCGATCCTATTGATGCCTCTTGTAATTTCCTTGGGATGCACACCAGTATGTCGACGTGCAGAATGCTTGGGAACCATCTCAACATCTGTGTTCAATTTGGTAAGTTTGAAATGTGTTTGTGTTATCCATCTCAGAACTGATACATGCACAGCAGGTTATACAGCCACTCAGATTGCGCACGTGGCAGATCTGGATGGCTCAGACCCTGTGAATGTATTCGACACTGTGCAAGGGGAGGCACTCCTGTCGAATTTAGACGGATTGTCGCTCACCCAGCCTGATCGACCTAAGGTTCGTGCGGTCGAAATTGTTGAGGTATCATCGGACTCGGCAGACTCGTCAGATACCGCCCAGCGGCTTTCCCATGAGCACCGGGCAAAGCGCAAGATGAAGAAGACCGAGGAGGTTCAACAGGCTAAGCTCTTGAAACCCAGGGTGATCAAAGACGCCATTGAAGTCCTCACAACCATAATTCAAGGGGGTGTGGATTGGGATGCAGAGATTATCAAGGAATACCCGGATCAGAACAGCAAGGTGACAAAGGCAGTCCAAACGATCCTGTTGGCTTCATTGCGGGGCGCTCCGTACTTGCAGGATGAAAACACTGAGGCCGGGCCTCTTAGTGCGATCATTCCCATAATTCCGAAACTCGTAAGCCCCGACCTCCACATCATTTATCCCGACTACCTTTAATGTTTGATTTTCAGGTGCGTGACTCATCGCCAGACTCGGATATTGACGATGCCTTCAATCTCCTTCTTCGCGATATCACCGGCACAGAGATTGACATCAACACTCATGTTAAGGATATGTATGTTAAGCTCATCAGCCACCCTGGCAAGCAGGGTGACATCCTGCACTACTGGCAACACTCTCTCGAGAAGGAACCGTGCACCAGTAGTGTGTACATGAAGTCACTGATGAAGTACCTTCGAGGCGATATGAATGACTTGAATCGCGTTCAAGTCGATGACGATGACTAGTGATGTTTCCCCGTCTTGGCAGAGCCCATGTACTGATATCTCGATATGCGCTTATATGATAAATTTTATTTTATTACTGTCGGGACTCAGCAAGGATATTCATTACTGTGTTAGCTTGGGTATGGTAGCACAAGCAGACGCCTACGGCTCCCAGTGGGCACGTCACCGTATCTTGCTGGCTGGCTCTCCTGCCCGGGTAACGGTAATCTCAAACTTGGACCTAAAGGTTGGTAGCCCCTGCCGAGAGAATCCCCCTTCAATCAATCAGCAAAAACAAGACTAGAATGGAGCAAAGCGTACATGGGCCTTAGGATCATACCTCTGATTAAAAGACGCTTGTATTACTTGCTGAGCATCTATGGAATGTCGTATTTCGTAGAACTGATCCAAGGAAGCCGAGCTCTAAAACCCCGCTTGGTGTAGGACCCGGTCTGACCTCGAGTTGGAAGCATCAAATGAATAAAGTAGAGAAAGAGGACACGAGAAGCGGAAGTGTCTTACCATGTTGCTTTATTTTGAAAAGCAGCCTCCAACCAACATGGGTGTATCATGTGCTTCAAATAGAGGGCCAAAATGGCTTATGCCTGATTTGTGCATCAGATGTGCTTCCGCACCGGTTCCTTTCTGAGTCGACCTTTAGCCCAAGTGGTAGCTTCGATACCGACCTTCGCAGCGTCCGGCCAGCTAAAGTCGTAGCCGTCACACGCTGTGAAGTGACCTCGGTCCTCTCCAACTGCACTGGGCAGCTGACGTTTCAGCAAAAGCGACAACTGAGAGGCACCCAAGCCGGTGCCAACTGGCAATAATGGTGACATCGGAATTGTGCACCGATGAAGAATTGCGGTGTTTGTGGGTCTGGGGCAAACGCGAGGCAGGAGAGTAACGCTTTGTTTTCCGTAAGGGGCTCTTGAACCCAAAGGGTGATGTGGGCGTAGGAGGTACCTTTGCAGGGGAGTTCTTTGAGTAACCAGATGCCCCTTTCCCTGAATGGCCACCACCATTGCTGAAGTAGAGTCGAGTTTGGCGGAGGTGCTCCTGTACCTGCGTCTGTGGTCTTCATGAATGGAACCGAGGGTCGATGAGCTCCATTTGGATTTAGGGACCCGCTCTTCGTTGAAAGAACTTGGGGCTACATTCTCTTGCTCTCGACATGGTACTGGCAAAGGAGGAGGAGGTGAGAATGAGAAGAGATGGTGGGCGTATAGAGATGATTGACGAGGTCCTGGGGCATTGAATCATGAGAACTGTCGGAATTCGCGGTTGGTGGGATATGTTGAGTTTGGTTGACAATGGACTGAGAAATCTCGATATCCCCATCTTCTTCCTCTCTCGATTTCTCCAAACCCATTACAATATCTGTCTCGAGGTTGGGGGGAGTTCCTGGGATGGGTGGTGGCAACCGGAACCGGTAGTCGAGTTCAAATGTTGCATCGTCAAGTTCAAGCCCTTGGCCTTGTGTAGCGAATGAATAACGAGAGAAAGCACCGCTGGGAGTCGGAGAAAGAGGGCGCTCAATTTCTCGTTCACCGAAATCGATGTCGTTTATCGAAAATGAGAAGGCAGACAAACCATCAGACTCGGCGTCACCTTCAGTACCATCCATGTAGAGATCGAGGGCAAACTGGATCGGGGGAGGTCGTGAAGTGTCCAACGGCACACAAAGTGACGGAAACTGGGAGAGTGTGGGCGAAGGTGTGGAATTGAGGGACCGTGGAGGCCGACATTTGGGAATCGTGACATTGCGCGCTCTACTGCTTCTTCATTGGGGATAGATGGTATCGCGGCTGTCACGACTGGAATAGGAACCAGATACGCGACGTCTTGATGAAGGAGGAGATGGGGTCTCGAATTCCGAATTAAGGAGCATGAATTCTGGACGCTCGGAGTCGTTCAAGAAGTCGACTGACGAACTCTTGGAGAGGCGCCTGGCATTCGACGACAGCTCGGAAACCGAGGGTGCTGGCGAAGCCGGGGGTCGACGGCGAAATTTGGAGAAACCGCCGAGGTTTCTGAACTTTGACTGTCACAACACGTCGGCATCTGACGTTCAACCCAGGTGACTGGTACTTGAGACAATGCTGAGAGGGCTGTGTAAAACGACTTTATAATAGCACAGGAGTTCAGTTAGGACTTTGCAGAACGGACAGGAACCAAAATCACTCGCAGAACTTGTTTTCAACTGCAAGGGCTTCCCAGCTGATACAGAAGTGGTTTGGACGCGCCAATCAGTGTTGCTGAGGGCTCTTGGAGAGAAACTTGGAGAAGAGTCGAGCCATCAGTCAGTCAGCTGGCCATGAATAGTGAGTCCACTTGTGCTCTGGCTACCGAACAGACCCCAAGGCTTCTACTTTCAGTGTTAGTGGTAACAAGGCATCAACAGCACGCAGAAACTAACCTTTGAATACCGCCAGTAGTTGCCATCTGGTGAGCGGCCCGATGCCTCAACGCCGGCGTGATTTTCTGCGACGCGACCTGAAGGCCAAGCCCCTCGCTGAAAGCTGAAGGGTCCAACTGCTGCTCATCAAGCTGGAGCTGGAGCTGCCTTGCATCTGAGAGGTACACGCGCGCCTCCGGGCTTCGAAGGTTGTGGCTGCGATGCATAGTCACAGTGCCGCATCCGGCCCCAAAAACATAAAGATAAGTCTCCCGATCGCTCAGCACCTGTAACTGCTCGGCGCTCAGGGTCACTTAGCTCGGTGCATTCGGGAGCCACGCTGCCGTCAACCACAGCCGGGGAGGGCTTTGCATCCGTCATTCGCATGCAAGTCACAGGTCGGAGGTTTGTTGAAAGCGTGACGTGACGTGTGATCGAATCACGTTAGATTCAGACGCGACGCGATTCCGCATGACTGGACTGCAGTCAGGTGCCTGCACCTTTGTTCGAGCCGGCTCACCTCGTAAAGAGGCCGGAGCCCACCGAGCAGCGTCCGGCTGTGAGTTTCAAATATGATTAGATCCTCAGGCTGCGCGTCTCAGACTGGGAACACCTGAAATCACGACCAAACTACGCCGATGCTGTAAGAGCTTAACCACCTATTGACAAGTGTACGAGTAGCGCTGATAATCTCACCGGACGGCCATAGTCGGGAGCCTGGCATTGCCACAGGAAATGGCTGACACGACCGCGCTGCATACGCTACGGGTTGGGAATCAGTCATGTGATTCGCATGCGGAATTATAACTATGAATAATAGTAATATCTCCACCTGTGCCAGCACCCGCTATTTCTCAGCACAGGACAACGCAAAAACACGAAGAGGAGCACAGACGGGGGACCACCCTTCGACACGAACATTCAACAAGATGGCCCAGCCCATCTTATCGCGTTGAAAACCCTATTCTTTTTTCACAGTGATGGGCACAGGGGGCATCGGCGGGGAAGTTGGGCACGCTCAAGGTACGTTTTTTCTTGCTTTTAATGATATCTTCTATTGATTTTCTTACCAGTGAATGAACCCATCGCGTCGATCGCAGTGTGTTTATACAGGAATCTCCTCTCTTCTCACTCGGAGAGTCTCGCTCGCAGCCGACGAGGGTTCCTTCACCTTGCATTTTCATCTGTTGCGATGGCAGGAGGTGGGAAGACTCTTCGTTCATCCCCGTTTAAATGCCAGAAGGTGGAAGGCCCTTCCACTACTCCTCTTGCTCGTCCGCGTCATGACGCCAGGAGGTGGGGAATCCCTTCTGCCCCCATTGCCCTCCGTTTTGACGCCAGTACGTGGGGGAATCATTCCACTCCCCTCGTTTGTTCCGATTTGGGCGCCAAAAGGTGGAGGATCCCCTCTACCACCTTTGTTCACCTCCGTTTCGACACAGGCCCCTCCTCCCTCATTTGCATCCGTTTCGATAAATGGGACCCTCTCGCCCATAGCCACTTTGATATGAGGCCCTCGATAGCAGGAGGATGGATCGGGGGGAGCTGTTGGTACACAGGGGTGCCGTATTTATTTTTTTACTCATCTTATTTTCTAACCGCGTCCCACAGAGTTAGCGGCAAGGAGGAGAAACCTTCGCTGCTTTGGTATACCTCAACACGAAGAGGCAATCTCCCCCTCCTCGTCGAGTTGGTTCTTTCTCAATGCAACAAGGGAGGAGAGATATCTTCCTCGCATGCCAGTTCTTTTCGACGTGATGAGAGGTGTAATACTCATTGTCATTTTCATGTAACATTTGGTGCGAGGTCCCGCTGCCGTAGTAATCATATTTATAATATACTGTATAATAAACATACATAGCTGGCTACATAAACTGTTTAACGCCTATTTCCCTTTTGAAGGTAAACGGAAACTAAGCGGCGTGTTCCCTGCATATTGTGAGGGAGTTAGCAGATAAGAATACTACTAACCGCTTGGCCCATTCTTCTGTGTTCAGAACTCTGAGGAGATAATCCCCACTGAACGATTGGGCAGAAGAGTACCGTTGGCGGGAACTATTAGTATATGGCAGGATTCCGCCGCAGCGCCACTCAGCTTTGCCGGTTCTGAGTTTCAATTCGGCTAGCAGGACATGACGCAGATGGGACCTGGAGGGTGTACAGTGTACACTCAAAATCAGAAACCTCTGTCTGGAGGCACAAAACAACATTGGAATCAAATTGGAATTGGACAATTTTATCTACTTAAATCTTCAAACAATCTTTCAAGTGATTTATGAAATATTTTAGATATACTCACAGTCCAGAGCAATGTCAGAAACAAAACCGGCTATCACAAGCCTAAAAGTAGATTGCAAATATTCTGTATATTTTTGGTCAAAAGTCTTGAACACATGCCAAATTGCCCATCTTGATATTCTACTCAAATTCTACTATGAAATTTGGAAAAGGACCACACCGCGAGTGATTTTCACCGAACACGGAAACACTCCAAACTTAGGTGGTTTCCGCCATGTAACCAAGCACCGTGGAAAATGTCCGACATTTAAGACGGTGGCGAATACAATTTCTACCATATAGTTCCCGCCAAGCTGCCGGGCATGCCGGATGCGGAGTTTACGACAGCGAAATGAAATTCCTGCCATATAGTTCCCGCCTACCTTAGAAGAGGCACCTGTCAAAGGTTCGGAGGTGCCTGCTGCCACAGTTTCATCAGAGACGGAAGGACCATTGCCAAACCAACGTATCGAGCAAATGAATTGCGAATATTTTTTCGTGTGCGATTCCATGGGGGTATGTAATAGAGAACGTTCGTTGTTTGAAATGGCGTTAAGTTTTGAGATGTGTTTCGGTGCATAGATTATCCCTGGCCTACCGTGCTATTGGTGGAAGGCGGTACCATAGTTTTATGCGGATTCTACATTGCAGAAAACACCCTATGACGGTATGTCCAAAAGCGCCCTCGGGCACAACATGGCTACCTAATTCACACGTCTGGGCGAATCGCTGTCAATGTTATTTGAAGCTGAGATCCTCATAGCTGTTGTCATCACGATTTACTTGAGATTTCGGCGCAGGTGGTAATAAAAAGATGAAATGAGCAGATGTTTCAATACAAAAGGAACACGAATCGTAAATGCGTAAGTCAGGAGTCCTCCTTCCGAACGAGCCCAAGAGATTGTGCGAAAAAGCCATACTTGCCCATGTTTGCAAGGATTCTATGCCCTTGCAAAGGTTGGCAGCCGCAGAAGATGTGATCACATCTTTTGCAAGGTAGAATTCCCTGCTCCATGACCAGCTTTCTTCGCAACATGGAGCAGTACGGTCTGGGTTGTCGGGCGTGCCCACTGAATGAATGCCATGATGGGCATAGCGAATGAATCAGAATAAGAAACAGATTAGGAAAGTGATAAAAAAACGAATGATCGGCTCCAGTGTGGGCACATTTTGGATAAATTGCATGGATAAAGTCGATTTCCATAATCACTCATCCAAGCTTTGCCTGCACTAGATATGACATGCTTCAGACACATGGCGCCCTTAACTTTGGCTTGTTCAATTCACTGCCCATTTACTTACCACCCCCATCCGAGTCCTTACGGCTTATTGAATTATAACCAATTCACTACACATTTAATTACCGCCCCTATCTATCTAACTTCCCCGTCATCGCTTATTTAATCACCTTATCTTCGTTGCCTATCTGGACGAAAGCAGCATGGTAGGATGGCCGCTGAAGCCAAGGTTGTTCGAAGGGCGGTGCCCTAGTCACTCATCCAAGCTTTGCCTGCACTAGATATGACATGCTTCAGACACAAGGCGCCCTTATCTTTGGCTTGTTCAATTCACTGCCCATTTACTTACCACCCCTATCCGAGTCTTTATCCCACCATGCTGTTTTCGTCCACATAGGCAACGAAGATAAGGTGATTACAGCTAAATTCAAATCGATAGAGCAGCTCGGAGTACAGTGATTTGTTTGGTTTTGATGGACGGCTGATTGCCGAATACACAGATATCGATGGGCAGGCTCAGCCGCTTGCTCGGTTGGCTTCCGCAGCACGGCAATCCATCAAAACCAAACAAAAGTGCTGTGCTGGAGCGAGAACCGAACTGCTCTATCGATTTGAATTTAGCTGTAAATAAGCGATGACGGGGAAGTTAGATAGATAGGGGCGGTAATTAAATGCGTAGTGAATTGGTTATAATTCAATAACCCGTAAAGACTCGGATAGGGTTGGTAAGTAAATGGGCAGTGAATTGAACAAGCCAAAGATAAGGGCGCCCTGTGTCTGAAGCTGTCATACGTAGTACAGGTAAACCTTGGATAAGTGATTATGGAAATCGACTTTATCCATGCAATTTATCCAAAATGTGCCCACACTGGAGCCGATCGTTCGTTTTTTTTATCACTTTCCTAATCTGTTTCTTATTCTGATTCATTCTTACTACCTCACTGGCGAATCCCCTTGCTCCTACCAAAGGTTCGCCCTTCTCCATCGAAGTCTTCCTCGTCGACCCCATCGACGATTACTCAAGGAATTTGACAGCAAGAAGCTCATCCGTGTGTCGAAAGAGACCGGGATGAGATGAGACGAAGGCATGCGGGGCTCGGGCAACTGAATATGCGGAGCTCTGCTCGACCGTCAGGGATGCGTTTGGCGACAGGGTCGAAAGGATTGTCATCTCCAACAGTATCTCCGACTCTCCTTGTGTTCTTGTCACTGGCCAATTTGGGAACATGGTATGTCTTACTTTCACCCTCAAAAGTATCTGACTCACCATGAAAGCCCAGGCTCTTCGTGATTCGATGTCGATGTCTTTATACATGGCTTCCAAGGAGACAATCGAATTGGATCCTCAAAATGCCATCGCCAATCCGTGATTTGACGTACCCCTCTTCGAAACCGGTTTGCTTACTTCACCCTTGACGAGCCCGCCTCGTCCGCGAAGCGCATCTACTGTATAACTGTTCTTGGTGATGGGAAGGGGCGGTGAACGAGCAGGATGGTAGGCTGGTGTAGAGGGATTTTAGATGGCTGCCACTGTGATCCATCTAAACGGGAGACTTACAAGCTGGCAAAGAGTTCGGTCAAGAGCTTATCAAGAACACGGGTATTGTTATTAACAAACCACCAGTGTACAAAGATGGTATGTCTAACTTTTTTGATATGTTTTCTAATTCTGACTTTTCTGTTAGTCACTTTCCCCACCGCTCTCGTACCGTCGTCACTGAGAAGGGTGAAACCAAATACTCTGTACTAGTTCGTGAGAACGTCCACAGACTTGAAGCGTATGTTGAGGAAATGGCCAGTGGCGATAATTTCTCCGGTACCGTCAACAACGAAAGGAGTACAAGATGTGGAGTCTTTGCCCGAGATCGGTAATGACGTGGAAGTGGAAGCGCTCGTCGAATACATCTACACCACGTTCGGAATGGATTGGGACGACATTCTGCCTTTCCTGAGAACGGTCGCGAAATTGATGGCCTAGATGACAGATCGGAACTTGCACATCGAATGATGTCGGTGAACTTACTAACTATCGTTGGGTAACCTTTTGAAAATTTTTTGAAATGCATCTCGGAAATGCACTTCCTCATATGTATGGGCTGCCGGCTTTCATTGTGGGGCAGGTCTACATATAATCTAGATACCTATGTATAAAAAAGCTAAATATCAATGGTTGCAGTCTGGAGAGCACCCTGCCGGACTGAAAGCAGGCTCCTGAAGCAGCCGCTCTCGCTTTGTTGGTAAGCCTGTGGGAAGTTCTATTTGTAGTCTTTGTTTACATTTTGATCAAACTTCCCACAGGCTCACGAACGAAGCGAGAGCGGCTGCTTTAGGAGCCTGGGTTGTTATCGGATATATATGAAGTCACGTCATGACGCATCGCTTCGTCCTCCCGCTTTACTACTTATTTTCCATTTCCTGAGTTTCCTCCCGACATCTACTCAATGACGCAGGAAAATAGTGCGTTGCATAATTCTTGAGCTTTCCCTGTCATGCAGGGGGCTTACATTTCTCGAATTCGTATATGCTTCCCTGTATGCCTTGCGTTCATTTCTACCTATCACCTAACAATCTAACATGCTGGTACTCTGTAGACTAAGGATCTTCTGCCTGTCCCCGCCAGTACCAACCCTCTCTAAATCACTCAGCGACTCCCGAACCAGAACCGAATCATCACTCCAGAACTTGCCATGCAATTTCCAACAGTCATCAAGCAAAGAATTCTCGATCTTTTCGAGGTCAGGGCCACTGCTGATGTTAGCCACCTTGGAGGTCGATAACTGCCTCGGTAACGTCTTCGCCCAAAAATTCAAGCGAAAACCCAACAAGGGTATCTCATGCCCTCGTGCTCGCTATCATCTCGATACCACTTGCTTGTGAACGTGCCAAGCGTAGCCTCTCTTTTGCCACCTAAACCTCAATCGAAATTTCAACATGTCAGATAGACCGCTCAGTTTGACACAGGGAGCCATGCGAGAATCTAACTCCGCCTTTCCTGCACAAAACAAGGCCTGTGTTTGCATTACTTTCCAATTGTACGACCGCCGAGGTGCGCTTTGCGGTCCCTGGGACTTATTCTGAGTCTGTCTAACAACTCTCTTATTTTTAGCCCTGGATACGACAGTGATCATGACGGAGGCTTGGAAAGGTTCGCATTTTGCACGAATTGCATGTGTCCACCGCGTCCAGAGAACCCTACAATCCTTTATGGTCTCATAGCTCCAAAATGCACGCCCTCCCAAATTGACCCCACAAACGAGCCGTCTATCCCTTTTCATTGGCGTTTCAGTGCATCATAAACATCGGCATTAGGGGATGTGAACCCATCCGATGTCGCATTGTGCAGGCCGGAACGTTGGATGCAGGAGCAGAGGCTAAGGGCGGGCGCTATACACCTCCAGAGAGCAGTTCAAAGACAGTTACAGGCTGATCAACAAGCCCGTCCAAGACAGGCTGCTCGCACTAGAGCGAAGAAAGAAGTATGATATTT
>Ga0307509_10007296_pt1 | contig 14508 bp, 12 predicted proteins | sample 10_EM_MG_FD_202245 | JGI IMG/M metagenome (GOLD analysis project Ga0307509, IMG submission 202245) | Populus trichocarpa ectomycorrhiza microbial communities from riparian zone in the Pacific Northwest, United States - 10_EM | ecosystem: Host-associated > Plants > Roots > Unclassified | place... | reverse complement strand
GGGGGCCGGGGCGGGGGCCGGGGGCTGGGTTTAAAAAAAAAAACGCCCCGCCCCGGGCTGTTGACCGGGGCGGGGCGGGGAATTGAGGCGGGGGCCCGCCGGTTTCGGGGCCCCGGAGGCCCCGTAACGAACACTACAGGGGAGGCGCGAGAAGACATTTGTTAAGGTGGATTTGTTTGTAAGCTTTGCTATATGTTTATGGAGAGGCCTTCGGGGCCGAAGGCATATGCCAGGGGGGACCCTTGTGCGGTAGGGTTATATCATGGGGTAGTTAGACGGTGACACTTGGTGCCGTGCCCCTCTGTGACTCACCCACTTAGTAGATAGCTTGGCCTGCACAATCTTCTGTATATCGTCTCCTTTATCTTCTATATCTAGACAAGCAGGCACAACACACCACTCAACCACACTGTTGTCAACGTTTCCTTTCTGTATTTTAATTGGTTCAAACACTTCTCTCCTACTATCCTCTATCTGGTGAATCAAATGGGCCCACATCGAGTCAATCCCCTAACCAACTATCTTAAAGTTTAGAAGCAGGTCACACCACGGGCGAGAGGAGTGGAATCCAGCTTGCGCGACACACCATCCAAACGAAGACCAGAAGTGAGAGAGCCCGTCAACGGTACTCGCAATATCCAAGCGCCCCCCACAAAAGACGTCTATCGCATACCACTCAAATACCAGGGAAAAGGTCAGATTTTGGTAGTATGTAATTCCAGTCGGTTTTAAAACTACTTGGACATTGCGGGTACTTGGAGTAGGGGCAAAGCATTGTAATAAGCAGAAGTAGCGGAGGACTATGAAAAGCACCCCATTCAACCTTACCAGATCACAGCCAAAACCTGGTGATGCTTGAAAGAAAAATACTTTATAGCCCCCCCCGCAGTACTCTTATTAATCACCGGCGCTCCTTCTCATTTCCTCACCGACCGTTACCCCCACACTATCGACATTCATTTCATAGGACGGAAGATGCTAGCAGACTTTCAGGCGACTCACTGGTGAGTTAGGAACTCCGAGAACATTGCGCGATGAGGGGTTGGACACGTAGCCAAGCAGGGAAGCAAAGCGGGGCCTGAGGGGAAAGCGGGGTACCAAGAAGAAAGAAGGTGGCGTGAGAAGATGGAAAAGTGGTCTGATATTTGGGCATCAGTAGTTATTGTTTTTTGTACCTAAGAGTTTCGTTCGCCCTCGAGTGTTGATGTGCAAGTCACAGAACACGGTCTACCTTCTATACACAATCACTCGTCTCTTTGAACCCAGCCTTCTCGCATACGATCGGTATATATCACAAAAATAAGAAATACTACGGTATGGACGAAAAAATCGGAAAAAAAGATCACCAAAATTACCTGGGGAGTGAAGTAGAGCTAAAAACACTTGGGGAAAAAAACGGGTTAGGCCGACATCAGCAAGCCGGATGAGGATTTAGGGAAGAAATACCCGCACTCCACTATTCTGTAGTCTGAACTTGACCATTTTCTGTTCGGCTAGCCAACGCCATGCGGGATCCTGGTACTTTACTCAACAACCTGGGTTTAAGATGTTCCGTGACCTCATCGTTTTTCACGCGCTGCGATGTCGATCATCTCCCTCTTCCTTGTTTTGCCACCAATTTTTCCAATTTTTTCGTTCCTACCCCAGTACATTGTGGTGGCAAATTGGAGTGACTGAATCTTTTAGTACGCCCGCGTTCGTAAAGTTCTCATACCTTTCCTTCTACCTCAAGAGCTATAACAGGCTACCTAAAATCTTTTTGATACCTCTCTTTTGGATATACCTCTAGGGACATTGTATGCTCTTACCGCAGTTTTTTCCACCAAATAACAGAAGGAGAGGGTTAGACAGGCGTTTCCAATGGCTAGTGGTGCTCGGGAGGGCATGAGAATTTTGCGAATGCGGCTGTACGTCGGAGTCCGCATGTATTGCCGCCCCAGCTGCATAGTGAGTTTGGCGAGTTTTCGCGGTACTCGAGGAACCATAGATTGGGTGCGCTTCTAGAAGGGGTTGGTAATGGTTTGGAACCAGTCCAAATCAGGAAACTTGAGTGATTTCTCATGATTACAACAGGCGAATGACGATAGTCACGTGCACTTTGGAACTTCTTCCCTCTGATAGTGTTGTCCAGGGACCCACAGGATCGCCAGTCTTCATTCTCGAATAGTATCACTCAAGAGCTATATTCGCGACTTAATACTTGCCTCACCTGTGGTCGTTAGTAAGGAGAAAAGACCAAGGGGATTGGAGAGTGAGCCACCGTGGGGGATTGGTTACCCGGAAGGCCAACAACATCCGGGGCAGCTAAGCCTACCAATAGTTTTTGCCTCCGACTTACCTACTCCCACCGAGTACCCGAGTACGATACATACTCGGCTCGGCGAGTTCACTACATTGGGATTGGCTTAGGGAAGGTGCAGTTTCTAGGACTCATGCTTTCAGGGTTTTCGGAAAGGAGTTTTCGTTCCACCCAAAGTCTTATTTTGCCTTTCTTATTAGTGGGGATGAGGACCGATCGAAAACATGGATGCTAGCTCCAAAGAGAGAATTGAAATACATGGAAGATAGATTCTGTCCCGTGACAGTGCAAAAAGAATAGCTACTCTCCCGGGAGTATCAATAACACCATCGCGCCATTCCCAAAATTTCTCACAACATTCTCCCACCCCTCATTCACCGCCTTTTTCCTTCCCCGTCTTTCTAAGTGTTCTACCCCACTTCTCGCATCTTCCACTGGGTTCCAGGCTTGACGGTCGATTGTCCATTATCCTTCTAGCATGTTCTGATTTGGGGGATTTGTACAGGTGGCGTGGGGGAATGTTTGGTGGTGAATCGAGAACGAGCGCGGGTGGTTAGCAATGGATTCGTTATGTCGGAGCGGTGAAGGGAGGAGATTTTGGGGGAGGATTCAGCTAGGCCCGATAGCACACGAAAAAGACCTGGTGAAAGGGTGCTTAATTTCTCACCCCCCATGGCCCTAACACTACCTACCCGTCCCAGGCAAGCAGTATCCGGGAATACGAGTGGGTGAATATATGATAGGCACGGATATTTCGCTAGATATTTTGCCAACCCCTTCTTCCGGATTCCTCCTTCCTAGGACAAGCGGGTGTCAACACTAGCCGATAAATGTGTCGCTATGAGCGATACTCACAGAGAAGATAATATTTCTCCGAATCCGCAAATTCCAATTTTTTCCCTCTGTTTTGTCCACTGGCGCAGGCATTACTTAGTTCATTTTTAGCCTGATTGAATTATGCGAACTGTCTTGGGGATAGGTGGTAATGAGAACGAGTCTAGCATCGGGTCTAAACGGCTTCACCAGTCGCGGAATACGGTTCGAGTACACGGTGCAGTTGAGTGCCTAGAATACAGAACCCCGAGAAATGAGGTTCCAGCAAGCGGCTTCGGCTGAACATTCCCCAGTCCTTATTTCCAATGCCTTCGTTTTCAAAATGAGAAGAAAAAAATGAAACTGAGGGATGCGCTTTATCAAACGACAGCTTGTAATCGTAAGGGAAATGAACATGGACTCTAGGGCACTCTGAGCCACCCTTGGTATTTTACAGTAAGATAGACAAGAGTCAAAATGTCATTGCGGTGGTTCACCGGCGATGACCACTAAACGCAGAGATTACTCGATTAAAAATTAAGAAACCAAGAGAAAAAAGAATTGTGCAAAAACGCAGCCGCGCAAACTAACTCACTTCTAATACAGCTAAGGATATTTGGAGGGTATAGGAAAGGTGTAAGGCCTAGGCAGACGGAACTGTAAGTGTATGAATGGAAGAAAGGGATGGTAAATACCAGAAATGAGAGCTAAATGAAAATTATGAAGATAAAGAGCGATGATCCAATATCAGATTTGGTTACTACGATGCGCCCGAGAGAGAATGTTTCTGGTATCATACTCGGTACCGCCGCCAGGGGGGCCGCGACTCAGTCTGCTCGGTTGGCATTAGCTCAACGATAGAGGAGATGGGAACGGGGAAAACCTTTACTTATGAGCACCTCAGCTCAACACGACAACTCGAAAACCCCTTCGACTTGCACAAGACTTCAAACCCACGACTGCAAGCAGCCGCACTCGAAAATTTTATCAACATCAAAGTTTCACCACCGGGAACCTTCGCCCAGTCGGCGCTGATAATCTCATCCTCCCTGTTCTCAACGATGAATTTGGCAACGGTCAAGATGAAAGTTTTCCAAGACCAATCAGGGTGGAAGTGGATCTTGTGCTCTTTGAAGAAATCAAGGAAGTTGGAATGATGCCACCCAGTGACGCGGAGAAGAGAGGACTGAAGGGGGACGCTTGGGGTTATGGGAGCAGTGGAAGTGGTGGCATTGTTGGTGTTGGCGGTAGGTTTGTCCATTGCAGTTTCGTTGGGATGGGGGGGAGCATTAGTGTTGCTGGTATTCATGGTGGTTGGGTTGGTGACAGAGGGTGGTGTTGGTTGCTGAGAGGGGAAGCTGGACAGTTACGCTAACCTTAGTGTAGAAAGCTTGTAAGGGGAGTCAAGACTCTACCCAATAACTTACCCCCCAAGTTACCCGTCCGTCACACGAAAAGAGCGCGGGACTAATCCCCCCACTGCTCCCCCTCCTTCGTCAATCACCCCGTTGGCGGTGAAGGAAAGGAGGAGGAAATGCAAAAGGAAAGGCAAGTGGCCCGATCCGGGGAAATTGGAGAAGGTCGATTCAAAAAAGGATTTTCAGTTTTCGTGGGCTTCTTCCCGCCCAAAGGTTTCAACCACCCTTCCTCCTCTCCTGTCTTTTCTATCGCTTTCTCTCTTGTCCTTCCTCTGCTCCCACCGCGAGAAGCTCAGAAGAGGAGAGCGGAAGAACGGGGTATTATCGGGGGAAAAAAGGTTCTCAGAAAAAGCCGTAACGAGGGAGAGAAAGAGAAATAGGGTGTCGTGGTGGGGGAGGGGGGAGAAAGGGAAGGATGCTCGATAGGAAGCAAAGAAAGGTAAGCTTGCGGAGGGTGCTATCTAAAGTTATAGCGCGGGTAGAATAGAGGGGCAAGCAATGGTTGGGTAATGCAGCCTCTCCACCGAGGAAGAGAGGTCCGGGCTGTGCGAAAAAGTCGCAGGATAAAGCTGAGAAACGAGATGAGGCGGCAAAGCCGGAGACTGGTACCCCAGAGACGATTTTTTCTATCATAGAAGAACTTCTTGTGAATCGCCGGTGCTCTCCGGATTCCCATACCCACAACTCTTAGGCGTAGGAAGTGCTAGAAAAGGGATAGGAGGATTCCCCGTGGCCGGACACACGGTGAACGGTCGAGAAGAGAGGTTGATGATCCACCAAGCTGGGTAGGGAAGAAGGGAAAACGGAGAAGTAGACATAGAGTGAGAAAATATGAAAATAGTGTAGTAGTGTCAAGCAAATGCTTGGAAGAGTGGGCATTGATCTTGTATTTAAAGACTCCCCTCCGCCCACCATAGTAGAAGGGCAGGTCAATAAGAAAGTCATTAGTTAGTATTTGATATACTCTATTGCGTCCTTAAGCACTCCTCTTTGTCAACGCTGCACGTTCCCATTCACCAAATTTTGAGAGAACCGGCTCAAAGTCTTCACAGATCGATGGGCGGCGGTCCTCGGTTACTAAGGGTAAGTGAAGCAACCCACCAAACCTTTTCCGGTGTAGCCACATACTACACAATGTAGCGGGGCTTGTTTTTGTGGTAAGCGGAGGGGGATAAAGAATCCCATTTTGACTACAAGTAGGGGAATCTCCCCACTCCCTTGAGAAGTTCTTCGCTTCTCTCTTCCATCCACCTTCTAGATAAATCCACCGCCCCCGCCCCCCTCCCCCATCATCATTCTCACCTTCTCACCGCTTGTTCGTTACCTATACCGCAACCAAGCTCCACCCCGTATAATTTGTCACCCCCTATGCACTGTGGTATATATCCTATACTAAAATTTAATGAAATTATAGAGGATGATCAGGGCCACGCTCCGCCCACCCATACTATTACGTATGCCCAGTGTTCCCAAGCATCTAGTCCGTCCGTCTTCGGGTCCCGACGGTACGGGCAGCAGTACCTAAAAGGGCTGCGGGTACGATTCGGGAGTTACCGATCCGTCGAGGACTATAGAGACCTACAATCGCCCCCTTAGACTGTAGTCTTTCCTAAAAGACAGACACTCTTGCCCTACAGCTTGAGACAGCCGCTTGGGACTCCCGGGACTGCAGTCCCGGCGGTGCCTACACGGCGGACAGGACTCTTGGGAGCACTGCCTATGCCTAATATCAATGGTTGACCCATCAGCACCTACCCGCGCTGCGTACCCTTGGGAGATCTTTCACTAGCTCCCCCCGGGAAGGGGGAGACAAAACGCCACCCGTCTGTCGGTGATAACTACTCACCTGGTACGCAACCTATCTCCCCAGTACTATTTCGGTTAATGATTGTTGCCACAGTGGGACCGGGTGAAAGATGTTGATAGGCGTGTGCTTGCCGTTGGGAATGTTTGTTTCCCACATCCTGTTTGTCCAGTTCGCATCCAGCTTACTCTGCTTATAGGAGTGCAACAGCGGTGAAATTGAATTTCATGAAAGGATTTCAGATCACGAAGCGACTCACCAAAAATATCAAAGATCAGGAACTCCTATTCACCAAAATGATAGGCAACCAAGCGACGGCTTTCTCAAAGACATTGGAGGATGAAGAAATGTTATTCGCCCGCCTGATTAGGAACCAGGACGGACGGGTCGAGGTCGAGTTTCCCAAGATTGATGGCAAAATTGTATTGATCCAATGCGAGATGACCTTGGTTGTGGATGAATAATGGGGTTTTGGGGGCACGTTTTCCCTGGCATCAAGCTTTTACTGTTGCTGACACAATAGCTTATAGTTTATCGGCTAAGTTATATGGTTAACAGAATTGTGGAGGAAAACATCAAGGAAATTATTACCCCTCTCCCATCCGTGCATAATATGGTAAGCTCTACTGAGAAACTGCTCAATAGAATGCTGCTGATAAGCCATTAGCCCCCTCAGGATCTCTAATTGCACTGGTTTTGTTTGATGTTTTTTGCCTTGTGCCTTTCTTTTTTTGTCTTTTGCCTCGCCCTTCTTCACACCCCCTGACTTCCCCTCTACCGCCTGCTTATATTGTTGCTGTTTGGCATTTTGCTCTTCTCCCGCCCCCCAGCTTTTTTAGCTTTTGCACCCCCTTGTGGTCCTTATTCATCGAGCGTCCGGATGGCCAAGAAAAATATGGTGTGGGCTTAATATTTCTTATCCTCTACATTCTGTCTTTATTGAGCCTGCGCAGGCGGAATTAGAGGATAATCCGATGGTTCTTAAAAAACTATGGTCCACTACTGTATACTCTAATGAAAGTCGGATTGACGCTATTAATTCAATTTCGTATAACTACAGGAAGCATTCCTAACGCTAGTGAGGATTTTCGTAAACGTACCCAATCGCCACTCTTCTGTTTGTTTAAACAGTGGCGAATTGTTAAAACCGTGGCGAGTCGGTGCGTTTTGTGCCCTCCTATTGGCTGGTTTCCCTAGTTTCAATTTAGTTTTCTTGAGCTCCAATCCGAATTTCACTAGATCATATGGTGAAGTAGACAGTCGAGTTGTGGTTCGTGCGAATAGCGCATGTGTGGAGTAGGACCAATTGGGCTATTCGTAGAAGGAGAAGTGGTCAATTACAACAAACTTGATATCTACGGCCGAACACCATTCCTTGTTCCCTCTGGGGGTGGGCATCAAGGAGTGCAAGTAATAGTTGAGGCGGAAGATATCAATCCCAACAGGCCGGTTAAGGACAGCCGAAAACCGCTCTTGTTTGCTGTTTGATATGGATACAAGAAGTTGTGAAAATTCCACTATGATGGGAGGGGATCTACCTCCGTGAACCAGATTATCACCGTCCAATACCACCCTTGCTTGCCGCTCGGGATGGACATGAGTGGGTGGTGAAATGCCCCCCTGAAATCAGGAGAGGTCGATACAAGTAAGCAAGATAGCTATAACCGAACACTTATTTCACTTGGTGTCAACCGTGGGAATCCCAGGGTGGTGGATAAATAGTACATCTCAGACGGGGCGAGGTCAACCTTGACAAAGAGGGTAACTACAGCCCCCCGCCGGGCACGGGAGCCCGGGGGTTGGGAAGATTCTAATAGGCCCCCACAAGTCGGATAACCAGTGCCAAACACATCTCTTGTTGGCTGCTAGGAATGGGCTTGAGGGAGTGATAAAAAATATTACTTGAATGGGGCGATGTCAATCACAGCAAGGAAGATTGCTGCCGCTGAACACCGCTCTCGCGCGCTGCGGGAAACGCGCGTAGAGGGGAGAAGTTTTGTTGAAATCAGGAAAAGCTGTAACCCCTAGCACCACTTCGGGTCTGGCGGGCACCCCGTTGTGGAAAAAAATAATAGCTGCCCCTACGTTCTGCACGCACTCACAGCCAGTGACACTGCTCACAGCAACTATTCTCGCATCTGCCAGCGGCCAAGTAAGGAAATTTAGGAGATGTGAGCGAACCTTTGTATCATCACACCTAGCTACTCTTCCCCAGAGATGTCTTTTATAGCCGAGCCAGCGCCCGGGCTTTGGCCTACGAAGCGCGGTCGCTTTTGGCCACCAGGGCGAGAGAGATTTGATCCTGAAGGGGGGCTAGTACAGCTTGGGGTTTTTATCCCATCATATCCAATATTTCCCAGCGTGTAAATTATTGGTTTCTCACCCTTTTCTCTCAGACATATTTCCCTTTTGGGATCTCACCCGCACCTGAATTGTTATAAACTAGATCAAATGCGTTGGATAAGGGAAAGGTGAAAGAGAAGAAGTCAGAGCGTGTTGCCGGGGAAAAGGCAAAAGTGATGGAAACGCAAGGAGAGTGTGTATGGTATCCGGCTAGAAAGGGTTTTCCGCAAGGACAATATTGTGAATATATATATAAACCTTGGTGATATAGCAAGAATTAGGATCCCGAGCGAGTCCCGATCACCGTAGGGAAATATTCAGGCTATTGAGTTAAGAGGCGCCGCTAAAGTCAAGAAATAGGTAGGGCGGCAGTAAGCGGTAAAAGAGGGTAGGATTATTCACGCTCAAGCTCCAGGTTGATCATTGGTCTTTGAAAAATGGCATTTTCTCCTACATCAAACAAGACTGATCTTTTCGTCGTACGAGAACCAAATCTTTTACATGGATTTAGTTAGTCTCGGATTCTGGAAGGTTCTAAAGTGTTGGCAGAGTTGCGGATCATCTAGAGTGTTTGCGGTGACAACAATCGAGGGTACGTAACATATTCAGGAAACTTCTCCACATCCCCTTTCCATCATGGATCCTGCTCGATTCAGAACGAATGCGAAAATAAAATGGGGGCAATTATCAGAGCTCAGCTGCCGGGCTAATTGATTGTTTTTTTTCCGCTTCCTCTCTCATCCCGCTTTCCTTAACCTTCTTCTACTCCTTTCTCCTTTGGTCTGCGTACAAACTCACCAATTTGAACGCCGATCCCCCCCTCCTTCTCATCTGTCCCCGCTTTTCACCTTTTCCCCACTTCTCATCTTTCCCCCTCCTCACATCTTTCATCCACTCCTAATCTTTGCCTCGCTTCTCATCCTTCATCCTCCTCTCATGATTCCGCCGCTGCACATTTTTCCCCCGCTTTTGATCTTCCCCACGCTCTTTATCTTTCCCTAGCTTTTCACCTTTCCTAGTGTTTCTAAGCGCCCCGTCCGCCCTGCAGGCACCTCCTGGACTGCAGCCCCGGGCGTCCCGGGTGTGTGTCTCACGCTGTAGGGCAAGAGTGTCCGTCCACTGGGGAAGACTACCGGCTAACAGGGTGATTGTAGGCCTCAACAGTCTTCGGCGGATAGGAAACCTCCTAACCGTACCTCCAGTCCTCACTGGTCATCGCCAAACCCGTCATCTGCAGTCCTCGCCACTTACCTGCAGGGCCTGTTGATTACCTGCAGGGCACGCCCGTCACCCGTAGGGCCCTCCTGTCTTCCGGAGTTACCCGCCAGATTTCCCTGCCTGAGGCACCTATAGTCCCCGCCCGTCCGTCCCGGGCACCCTTTCAGGTAGTGCCGTCCGCTCCTTCTGCACCCGGAGAAGGGCGGAATTGACCCTAGGAAACACTGATCCCCCCGTGTCAACCCCTCATGCCATCCGTTAACCCCACACCTGCTTTGAACCCTACCCCGACCCTCCCCGTTTTCCATTCTCAAGGTTAGTGCACCCATCACTCGTCGTAAGCTGTCATCTGCCTACTGCTAAGAAAGCCTAGTCACGCTTACCAATTATTTTTCTTGGCTGCCCCGACCTAGTTTCTACCTTTACATGCTGACACGGCGGTTGGGATAGGACTTTGCCGACCTGACTATGGGAGGCACGACGGGCCGGACACCTCTCTCATGGGCTGCTGGGGAAGGGTAGTATGACACTGTGGCGCTCCTCTTGCGACCCAGAAACACCTCGCCCAATAAGGCAGACAAGGATTGCCAAACACTACTCTTATCGGCTGCCGGGAATGAGCACGATAGAGCGGTAGGGCTCCTCTTGGAATTGGATTTGGCTGAAAATTGAGGCCAAACACCACTCTTTTGGGCAGCAAGGATAGGGCCTGTTGAAGTGCTGTTTCCGCAGAGGGATGTCAACCCAAACGCTCAGGATTCGCCGGACCCTGGTTTTGTTGGCCGCTGAGAGGGGGTATGATACAGTGGCAGAACTACTCAGTGTTCCAAACCGTCCGGTCCGTCAGTTTTCGGGGGAGGACTGGACGTACTACAGCCCAGAGACGGTCTTTTTGGGGGCGCTAGGACGGACTACGCCCGGGAAGGTGAGGACCGGACGGACTATAGCGTACTATAGTCCCAGCGCTTGGGCGTCCTGTACTAGCCAAGCTGAAATCATACACCTGCAAACGAATTTTTTTCGCATGGTGAGACATCACTCGTGCAGTCCCCGGCCGGCCCCTGAAGTCACCCGCCGTCCACTCCCCTGTTTTGAACTAACATTTCTCACCCTATAGGGCCCGCCTTCCTGCCCAAACACGGCAGTCCTACCCTTAGGCCGTCTCGGACGGACAATAGATGGCCTTCCGGCCCCGTCCGGGGCTCTTGACAGTCACCCAGCGGGGCCCCGCCGGGCCCCCGGACTGTTGGGAACAGTGGAACTACTTCTAGGATCGAGTGGGATTAAGCCCGATATGTAGGACAATTGGGGAAGAACGCCACTACTCTCCTGGGCAGCGGGGAATAGACATGATTTAGTGGTAGGCAACCTGCTGGGAGGGGAGGGCCCAACCCTAATACCCCAGACAATGTCCGCCAGCCACCACTCATATATGATGCTGTCCATGAGTACGATGCACTCGCGCAGTGCCTATTGGAACCAGAGCATATAATCCTCAATATGCAATGAAATGTCGGTAAAACACCACTCTGGGTAGCCACCTTTCTCAGCAGCAATCAAGTAGCACAACTACTACTGAACAGGGAAGATGTCAATCCAAATATTTGTGAAAATAGGGAACGAACACCACTCATACAAGATGTGATATGTGGGTATGAGGAAACGGTGAGGCTACCTCTGGCGAGAAAGCATTCCAATCCAAATATAGCTGACAACGCCGGCCATACAGCAGTCGCGCATTCCTGGCAGGAAGGGAAGGGTGCAGTGTGGAGCCTCCTATCGGAACGGCAAGCCGCCAACCCCAACCTGCCATTGTAGCCACAGGAGATCTGGTGGTGGCGCCAGTGGTATTGGTGGTAGTGTCGGTGGTGTTCACGGTGGTGATGATGATGGGGGTGATGATGGTGGTGATGATGGTGGCGATGATGGTGGTGATGATGGTGATGGTGGTGTTTGTGAAGATGTTAGTCTTATCATTTGGGGATAACCACCGATCGATAATTAAGAAGCATGGGAGACAAGATCAAAAATGTATGAGAGGAAAAAACTATTCCCTGACTTGACTTCTAAAATTGTGCCTGAATAAGACCCCTAAATACAAAAACCACAACTACTCCCCCGGGAGCGTTCCCAATATGATCACGTCATTTCGAGCACTTATCGCATCATCCTCTTAGCCCTAATTTCCGCGCTTCTCGCACCTTTCACCGGATACAAACCTCCGTGGTGAAACTCCCGGTATTCTTCTAGCATATTCTAACAGGTGATATAGGTCCCCACATGGCGGGCCAAGGTATGGTGATGGTGGTGGCAGCGGATGCGGATGCGGTGCCAGTGATTAACTATAGCTAGTGCTAGTGCCGGTGGTGCCGGTGGTGTCTGTGAAGGTGTTGGTGCTGGTGTCGGTGGTGGCGTTGCTCATAGGGTCAGTTCTGGTCTGGCGGTGTCCGTGGTGGCGCTGTTATAGTGATAAGCGAAATGCCCTGCCCAACAGATGAAGCCCCAAGATATCGTTTCTATATGTCACTTCCAACCCCCCCAATTACTGAGTAAGCTTCCCTCATCTGATCAGGTTTGTACACAAACGTGACAAAGTTTTCATGCTGCCACTGGCCATATATCGATTTACCTTCGTTTTATCTTGCCCTTAAATCGGAGGAAAGGCTGCCGAATGACTTCCTAACATCAGATGTGTCGAAGGTCGATAGGGTTTTCCGAATGTCCATCAATAGTTCAAACATTTGTCCAAGGTTATCGCTGGGGACACTATAGATTTTCCCCAACTGCAAATCCCAGAAGGATTGCGATCTAAGCCATTTCTCAAAATACGTTACAGCAGGCCCCAATTTTTGTTTTATTGCTTCTTAGGCGCGTAACTGGCAGGCTGCGCATGATTACTAATGTCATAAGAGAATCCCCAAAATATCGAAAGCCTACCGGATCCGCGAACCGCATTTCAGAATCCCCTCAAGCTACCTAGATAAATGTTCGTCTGGTGCATACTCGGCTTAAGCTTTAGAAGTTACAGACGGCGCTCAACTATCGGCGCAGCTTGGCGAAGTGGTTCACTCTTCAACAATCCGTGGCTTGTTCGGAATAAGTAGCTTGCCTCTGCATGCTGACCTTATGCACAACGCTCTACACGCGAGGGTCATAATTATCCCAGACCTTTGGAATCCCATCGACATAAACCTCCCCACCCCGACTCATCGGTTTATGTTAGCTACCACAGTGAACCCCTTGGCCGAGTTTTGAATCCAGAAACGCCCCAATCCATCGTATGACTGCTTCCTGGGGGGTACCAAGTAATATCATTCCAATCCCACTATTCAACTCCCCAACCTAGTGGAGCAAATGAACAAAATTCTTCAGATTGAGTTGGTGGGCGCCAGGCTGAAGGAGTTTGAGTTTATTCTGGAAAGCATCAATATCATACGGAGACGTGAAAAGCTCCGCGATAGCTTGCGACGTCTAGGCTGGTAGCCAGTGTCCCAGACCTTTCTGGAGAATAGGAGCACCAGCTGCGTGGTCCCGAAGGGATTGTCTATGCTGGCTCTGTGCTCCTTCCAACGCCGTCCAAGGATAAATGTTGCCATTAGGAACAAAAAGGAGTCGCATCAAGTGAGAGTAGACGGGGTCTCGTAATCCAAAGGCTGCTCGACCCACCACCTCATATCCTTTGTCATTAAGAACGCCCTTTCTTATGAGCATCTTATTCTGAGACCTTTGTTTGTTTGCTTTTCATTCACGTATTCCCAAACAATAGTCCCGCCCTCGCCGGAATTTGTTCAACTAAGCCCATAATGTATTGGGATACTTGGGCTACAGGAGCAGTACGGGGGGGCCTGTTTCTTGGCCACGTAGAGTAAAAACCCTTACAATCCGCTGCCTCTTGTAAGTCACTCATCTCGGCGTTCGGACAAGTATTCCTAAGAACTAAGTTAGCCGGAGCGGATCCCCCCGCCCGGCAAAAATGTGGCATCCCTAGAAAGCCGGGCGGAATGCAAGCAAGAAAGCAAGAAAAAGGAGAAAAAGAACAGAAAAGAAAAAAGCCTTCACAAATCACTAGAACGAGCAGAAAGCTACAGCTGGATAATACACCGGGAGCCAGTAGGGAGGCCCGAGGTCTCGAGTGGGGCTTTGCTAGTCGTATGTCACGAGAGTAACAAGTGCACAAAGCACTAATTCCGCTTTAAACCACGAAGAATCACTCATTAAACACCTAAGGCGTGAGAAACACCTCCGTTGAAATCTACCCGCAACTCGGGAAGAGAATCACTGCCCACCCACTCGCGTTAAAATCCCAAAATTGGGCTTCCAGTGGGATAAATATTAGTTCCCAGGTTGACCTTTCATGAAATACCTAGCTGGCGCAGTGGTTAACACTCCTGCGCAATTAGCGGGAGCCCAGGAGTTCAATCCATGCTGACAATCAGTTATTATTGAACGATCCGTCATGTAGGGCAGGAGAATTAAAAAATCCTGGCCTATGGGAACTGGGAGATTGAAGAACTTAGCCCTCATCAATAGGGCTGTGGGGTTTAACAATCCTGCTACGAGGTGGTAGAATCCGACTCTAGACCTTAAAGGTTGGCGATCGGCGGGTAGCAGAA
>Ga0307509_10007295_pt1 | contig 14508 bp, 17 predicted proteins | sample 10_EM_MG_FD_202245 | JGI IMG/M metagenome (GOLD analysis project Ga0307509, IMG submission 202245) | Populus trichocarpa ectomycorrhiza microbial communities from riparian zone in the Pacific Northwest, United States - 10_EM | ecosystem: Host-associated > Plants > Roots > Unclassified | place... | reverse complement strand
TTTCCTCGAGAGAACTTATTGAGTAAAGCTTTCAGCTTAACGATATTAAGTTTAACCGTTTTGATTCTTCGTGAATTATTTACTCTATCTTTATCTTCTACTTTGAGTTTTGGTGCGGTCGCAACCTTAGAGTTCACCTCTCTATAGGGTGCCCCCGTTACACCGAGTTTCGACAAAGAGCAATCCAAGACCCCCCAAAAGGTATACGATGGAAAAATGGGCCGCCTATAAGGGAAAGCCTTAGGTACCTTGTACGAAAACTTGGTTGAAGGAAAAGACAGCTACCGACAAAAAGAAGGTAGTACACACAGCCTGGGATAAAGCTCATGACACCATTCCCAAAGATGTCAGAGACCGACGAAGGAACAACAAGGCATGTACATGATGTGGAATGACCAACCACTTCTGGAAACATTGTCGGAAAGAGCAATCCATCGCGACATTCGGTACCAAAAGGTACGAGTCAAATAAACCAAAGCGCGATCAACCTCAAACCCCAAGAAAAAGAGTAGCTGTCGTGGCTGAACGAAGCCAGGGAGAAAGTTCACGATCTGTGAACAGGAGAGACCGTCCGGTTGCATGGGACATGTACGACGGCGAGACACTATAAAGTGCTCTCAGGCACCACCGGCGACGGCGGATGGGTAGTCCAGGAGTAACTCCGGGAATCGAAACTCAAAAAGAACAACGTGGCGCGCCCCTTATGGCTGAAGTCCCAGAACGAAGAAATCTCTATCGAATGAACCCCTTGGTCGGTGAACCTTGGAGAAACGACTGTTAGACAAATCGCAAGATGGGGAACCAAGTCATAAGAAGCAGGAAGAGAATCTAGCCAGGCACCGAGATGACCCAATATCGATGTAATAGTTCATAGAAGTCGATAACTGAGTCCGATCGCGTTAAGAGTAGTGGAACTGGATAAGGGAACAAACTAGGGTACGGATCGAGGAAAGATTGAGAGACGATGAGGGCCGGGAAGGATGCAAAAAAGCGTGATTTAACTTCCGACTTTGCATAACTGGAAGCTAGCCAATAGGGACGAGACTATTCTACCTCGATCTAAGGGACAAGATGGCCCAAAATTACCGGAACCTAGTGAAAGTGGACACGGCACAGTAGGGGATAAATAAAAGACACTGGAAATGAAAAGCTACGATACAATCGGGTATTCAGACTCACTATCTCGTTTAAACTATCCCTGAGACCAAGACAGGTGCCATTCTAGCATAAGGGTTCCGAATACGTTGAGGAAGAGCAAGGGCGAGGCTAATTACCCAAGCTGTGGCTTTAGTGACTAGGGCACGCTTATCTTTAAGCCTATACGCTATCCAAGGCCCAACAGGTTTCTCGGTTAAAATCCCAAATGGTATAAGCCGAAGGTACTATTCCCGATCAGTCGCCAATGGTCCACGAAATAAGTCGATGATACGGACTGCGCACGCCTAGTCACAAGGTGGAGCCATTGTGCGAGACGGTAATGCCTAGTATTGGGGAACTCCTCGGCAGGAGGTCAAGACCGCTAGTAGTGGGCTGCCCGAAATACTAATTCAGGAAGTTTATCTGAGGAGTCCTCTCTGGATGAAACTGCGGAGGCGCGGTAATAAACAACCACAGTCAACGAGACAATGCATTTCAAGAGAAAGAACGAAGAACCGGATAGCCCTCAGAGGCCGATACCAAGTTCTCCAAAACATTATTCATGTCCGGAAGGACCTGCCCAATTAGATGTTGAGGGCAAACGCACACGTATTCATGTGTTACTGGACTCAGGTACCAGTTGCTTCCTATTAAGCGAAAAATTAGTCGGACGACTCGACATCCCATACAAAGTCCGAAAGAAACCCATAAAAATAGTTGGATTCGATGGACTTTCAAGTTCATCAGGCGGTCAAAGATATACCAGCTCCATCACGTTAGAAATCGGGAATGGACATAGGTCTCCCATCTCCGCCGAAATAGCACCCACAGGACGCTTTGACCTTATTATCCCCTTTGGATGGTGGTACCACGAACACCACTTATCCCATCTAGACGAACCGAAAAAATGGAGTTTCGGACAAATGACATGTTGCGATCATGTCGAGAATGAGGGCGTAAAGGACTTATTTGAGTACGACGAGACGGTCGCATACGATCCAAAGGCCCAGTATGTGGGAAGAATAGGAAGGGTGGAAGAAAAGGATCCTGTGGAACTTGAAACCTTGCCACGAGAATATGCTCAGTTCAAGCATTTGCTTCGACCAGAAGCGTCAGAAAAGATGCCCCCGAGACGGACGTTTGATCACGCAATCGACCTTAAGGAAGGATCAGAACCTCCATGGGGACCCGTCTACCCTATGTCACAATACCAATTAAATACCCTGAAAACCTACCTAGATGAGATGTTGGCACAAGGCAAAATTACGCATAGCCAGTCGCCTGCTGGAGCGCCAATTTTATTTGTGCCAAAACCAGACGGTCGCTTACGATTATGTCTGGACTACCAACAACTCAACAAGTTGACGATTCTCGATAAATGTCCGCTTCCTTTAATGAGCGAATTACGAGATCGAGTTGCGGGCGCCACAATATTTACGAAGTTAGACCTTAAGGATGGTTATCACCTGATTAGGATTAGGAAAGGTGATGAATGGAAGACAGCTTTCAGAACTCGATACGGATAATACAAATACAAAGTCATGCCGTTTGGACTAGTCAATGCTCCTGCAACTTTCCAACGCATGATGAATAAAATATTATGCGAATTTCTCGACCAAGGGGTAGTGGTGTACCTAGATGACATCCTCATCTACTCCAAGGCGCATGCGGAACATGTTGCAATGGTCAAGAAAGTGCTCCTGCGATTGATGGAACACCAGTTGGCGGTGTCCATTAAGAAGTCCGAGTTTCATGTGAAAGCTGTTGAATTTTTGGGATATATTGTGGCAACAGACGGGGTAACAATAAGGACGAGGAAGGTGGACTCCATAAGGAAATGGAAGGCACCTAGGTCGGTCAAGGAAGTTCAAACTTTTCTTGGTTTTGCAAACTTCTATCGAAGGTTCATAGAAAACTTCTCGAAGATATGCAAGCCAATAACAGAAACGCTGAAAGGAGACAAGCAAAAGTTCAGCTGGGGACGAGAGCAGAACATAGCATTTGAAAAAGTCAAACAGCGATTTACAACGGCGCCAATTCTGGCGCATTTCTACCCAGAACGAGAAACGGTAATCGAAACCGACCCAAGCGACTTTCCACTCGGGGCAATTTTATCCCAATTTCAGGATAAAAGACTCCACCCAGTGGCATTCCATTCCAGAAAATTGAATTCAGCCGAACGCAACTATGAGATTCACGATAAGGAACTCCTAGCCATATTGGAGGCGTTCATGGAATGGAAACACTACTTATACGGTGCGGATAAGCCGATTACGGTTTATACCGATCACCAAAATTTGCAATACTTTTTGACGACAAAAAAGTGGAATCAAAGGCAAATTCGTTGGGCGCAACTGCTTGCATCGTTCAATTTCAGGATTATCTATCGACCGGGGTCCCGAAGCGGTAAACCAGACGCATTGAGGAGACGACCGGAGTATCGTCCTGAGGAGGGAGCTGAGCATACCGAACAGTCAATTCTGAAACCGAAACACTTTCTTATAAGCCTTGTACAAGATAAACTGGTTCAAGGAAAGTTGAAAAAACGGATGCTAGTGCAACGAGCAGCCGCCATTCAAGTAATGAAGATGGCAGCAAAGGCCACGCTACTCTCAAGAGGCTCAAGGTTTTCGGCAGGACACGACTTATACGCCTTAGAGGACGTGCTAATCCCGGCAAGGGGACAGAAGCTTGTCGGAACTCGAATTGCGATATGAATACCACAGGGGACTTATGCTAAAATAGCCCCCGAAGCTGCCTAGCATACAAAGAAAGTATAGGAATCGGTGGAGGAGTAATGGACGCCGACTATACAGGAGAAGTCAAAGTAATTATGATGAATCATGGCAAAAAGAGTTATCAGGTTCAGGAAGGGGACAGGATTGCACAAATGATCATCGAAAAAATAGACATGTCTGGAATGATGGAGGTAGACCATCTACAAATAACCGATCGGGGAAACAAAGGATTTGGGAGCATGGACCTATTGCCTAAGCGAACCATCGCGGTAGAACAGGTACAGCCAATCATGTGTCAGCTATATGCAGAGAGCAGGGAAAACAGATTATTTAGCGAAAATGATATCGGATGAAACCCATGGCTTACACAAGATGAGGTCATGGTGTCAAGCGCTATGATATCCAAAGCTCTATTACAAGAGTACGAGTTAGAACTCTTGGAAGAAGTCCGAGAAGCGTCAAGAAACGACTTGGAATGGTTGAGCAGAGAAGCAACGCTAAAAGATCTAATAACCCGTTGCAAAGAATTGCCTACGAATTGGCAATATAAGGACGGGTTTCCCTACTTCAAAAATCGGCTTTAGATACCTGTGGACGATGCGCAAAAAACTAAGATTGTAAAAGGATACCACGACTCGAAGGTAGCAGGACATTTTGGGATAGAGAAAAAGATAGAAATACTCACAAGAGATTTTTATTGGAAAGGACTCACCGAATGGACAAATGACTACGTTCGGTCATGTGATGAGTGCCAACACAATAAATCCTCACGACATGCACGATGGGGACTACTTCAACCTCTCGAAACGCCATACGCAGCATGGAACTCTATCTCAACCGATTTCATCACCCAACTACCAGAATCACAAGGCTACACTCAAATTACCATAGTAGTCGACCAATTCACAAAAATGGTACACTTTATCGGTTTCCCAACGAACGTGACCGGAAAGGACGTCGCTAACGTTTTCCTACGAGAAGTTTGGAAACTTCACGGTTTACCGACGGAACTCATATCCGATATGGATGCAAAATTCTCAGGAGAATTTTGGGAATCCCCATGCAAGTTGCTAGGAATTAAAAGGAAAATGTCGACAGCATATCATCCACAGACGGACGGTCAGACGGAAAGAACCAACCAAGTGCTGGAAGGTTACTTAAGAAATTTCGTCAACTACGACCAAGACGGTTGGTATCAGCTGTTACCCTTAGCCGAATTCGCGTACAACAATTCCGCAACCAATGCACACGGAATGTCACCCTTCTTCGCGAATTACGGTTACCATCCACAAACAGAATGGATGAGCGAGCGACAAGCTCAGAACCCAGGGGCTGAATTGTACAGCCATTGGATGAAGGGAATTCATAAACTTGCGGTAGAAGCGCTAAATTATACTCGAGAGGCAATGAAAAGGTACTACGACCGAAAAGCATTACAACAGCCGGACTATAAAGCAGGCGATTTGGTAATGCTAAATGGAAAGAATATTCGTACAAAACGGCCCTCGAAGAAGTTAAGTCCCAAGCTCTATGGACCCTTCAAAATCATAGAAGCCCAAGGACAACGCGCTTTCAAACTCGAGATATCGCCTACATGGAGGATCCACCCGACCTTCCATGTTTCGTTATTTGAACCCTATCCAACCTCGGTCCGAGAAGGAAGAGAACAGCCTCCACAAGAGCCAGAAGAGATCGATGGCGATCTCGAATGGGAAGTGGAACGGATTGTAAAAAGTGAAATAATCTCTTATACAAGGAAGGTTCGCGGCCGCAATAAACGAATGCGCGAACTAAGGTATTTCGTTAAATGGAGAGGGTGTTCTGAGGATGAGAAAACCTGGGAACCGCCTGAGAGTTTAGAAAACACTCAGGAATTGATAGAAGGTTTTCATGAGGAAACCCCGGATATGCCGAGTAGGGCAGATATTGAATAGGGAAGAAAGGTTTTCCTCGTGTGAACAAGTAAACGCATGAGGTTTTTTACCCTACTACCCGGAGTTCAAAAGCGATTTCATTTGTTTAATAAAAGGAAGATCTTAGAAGCGTTTGAGCACGAAGCTTAGAGAGAGGGAGCTCGTGTTAGGCATACCGGAAGGCTTAGCCTTCCCTTAGTGAATAAAGACCTATAGTTACCCTACCTTAGGATTCTGAGTTCAAAAGGACAAGCCCACACCCCCCTCCCACACCAGCGTTGGGACGGCGATACATCGGAAGATGCCGCCGTAGTTGCGTCCCCTCACCAAAGACATAGTCATTGGAGCCCTCCTCGTAACCCTGTATATGTCTCGGCCGTCTGTCCGACCGGATCCCGCTTGCAGGATATATGAGGGAAGACCTTTGGCGAGCTTATGCAAGTGGTTCGAGCCAAATCGGTTGACGTCGAATAAGGTTGCTGAGCACTAAAGACAAGACTCGCGAAAGTGGTCACTAAGTAACGGGACGTTTTCACGGACAATGGTTAGACAACACATTCTATACTCCACACTCACGCGATGAAAGTCGCAGAAGTGAATGGTGTTGTCGGACGAGGTAGTCTGAGCAATCAGGCATACCCACAGTCACGCACGTCAATAGTATCCTACGGATACTAACGGAACCATATGATAACCATATGACTATGGAGGGATAATGGCTATTGGAGTAATTATCGTGACAAGTCTATCTTATGCCTCGCAGATGTCGGTTGCAGAATATGTCTGCAATGCTGAGAGGTTCGATAACAAAGCTGGCCCCTTTGTTGGTTCGATCATGGAGACCATTCTGCGTATGCAAATGGTAAACAAGACTCCATGTCGATGAAGCTGGATCGTAACCAATGGACTGATGTGTGGGAGCACCGTCAGGTAATTTCATGGTGTTGCTATTCAGAAGTCGAAGTGAGATAACAGAATTGTCAGGGTCAAATGGTGTTCGCACTTTAGAAGAAGCTGGAGTTTGTTAGCAGGTACTTAGTTAGTATAAGAACTAGATGTAGCCCGCCACCACCCAGACGCGGCATATAAATATCGAGGTGCCTCCCGAGCTATTTGAACATCATCAAGTAACGGAGAAGAGATCTTATCAATATAAGTTTTACTTAAAAATCTTTATCACTTTACCTACCTCTATTCAAATCATTGAGCCTTCCTAGACAATCTCCGTCTACGATTAAGATTATCGGCCTGAGTTATCTTGCAAGACTTTGAGATAGGCTCCCGCCTAACAGATGGTAACGTAGCCTAGGATGCCATCTTCATTACATGAATGGCTGCAGCTCGTTGTACCAGCATCTGTTTCTCCAGTTTTTCTTGAACCAGTTCGTCTTGTACCATACTGATTAGAAAATGTTCCGGTTTCAAGATTGACTGTTCGGTATGCTCAGCTCCCTCCTCAGGACCATACACCGGTCGTGTACTCAATGTGTCAGGTTTACCACTTCGGGATCCCGGACGATAGATAATCTTGAAATTCAATGATGCAAGCAATTGCGCCCTCCGGATTTGCCTTTGATTCCACTTTTTTGTCGTCAAAAAGTGTTGCAAATTCTGGTGATCGGTGTAAACCGTAATCGGCCTATCCGCACCCTAGAAGTAGTGTTTCCATTCTATGAACGCTTCCAATATGGCTAGGAGTTCATTATCGTGAATCTCGTAGTTGCGTTCAGCAGAATTCAACTTCCGGGAATGGAATGCCACCGGGTGAAGCCTTTTATCCTGAAACTGTGATAAAATTGCGCCAAGCGCGAAGTCGCTTGCGTCGGTTTCGATTACTGTTTCTCGTTCCAGGTTAAAATGGGCCAGGATTGGCGCTGTTGTGCACTGCTGTTTGAGTTTCTCAAACGCTATGTTCTGCTCTCGCCCCCCGCTGAATTTATGTTTGTCTCCTTTCAGCGTTGCTGTTATTGGCTTGCATATCTTCGAGAAGTTTTCAATGAATCTTCGATGAAAGTTTGCAAAGCCAAGAAAAATTTGAACTTCCTTCACCAATCTAGGTGCCTTCCATTTCCTTATGGAATCCATCTTCTTCTTGCTCCTTGTCACCCCGTCTGTTGCTACAATATATCCCAGGAATTCAACAGCTTTCACATGAAAATCAGACTTCTTAATGGAAACCACTAATTGGTGTTCCATTAATCGCGAAAGTACTTTTTTGACCATTGTGACATGTTCCGCATGTGTCCTGAAATAGAGGAGGATTTCATCCAGGTCCACCACTACCCCTTGGTCGAGAAATTCGCGTAATATTTTATTCATCATGCGTTGGAAAGTTGCGGGAGTGTTGACTAGTCCAAACGGCATGACCTTGTATTCGTATTGTCCGTACCCAGTTTTGAACGCTGTCTTCCATTCATGACCTTTCTTAATCCTAATTAGGTAATACCCATCCTTAATGTCTAGCTTCGTAAATATCGTGGCGCCTGCAACCCAATCTCGTAATTCACTCATCAAAGGAAGCGGATATTTATCGAGAATGGTCAGCTTGTTGAGTTGTCGGTAGTCCACACATATTCGTTAGCGACCGTCTGGTTTTGGTACAAATAAAATTGGCGCTCCAGCTGATGACTGAATATGCGTAATTGTGTCTTGTGCCAACATTTCGTCAAGGTATGTTTTTAAGGTATTTAACTGGTATTGTGACATCGGGTAGACGGGTGCCCAAGGAGGTTCTGATCCTTCCTTAAGGTCAATCGCGTGATCGAATGTCCGTCACGGGGCATTTTTTCCGACGCTTCCGGTCGAATCAAATGTTTGAACTGAGCATATTTCCGTGGTAAAGTTTCCAACTCTATAGGATCATTTTCTTCTATCTTTCCTATTCTTCCCACAAACTATGCCTTGGATCGTATGCGACTGTTGGGTCATACTCAAACAGATCCTTCACGGCGTCATCATCGACATGGTTGCGACATGTCATCTGCTCGAAACTCCATTTTTTCAGGTCATCTAAATGTGACAAGTGGTGTTCATGGTACCACCACCCGAAAGGTATGATCAGGTCGAAACGTCCTGTGGGCGCTATCTCTTCGGAGATGGAAGACCTATGTGCATTTCCGATTTCTAACGTGCTAGGGCGGGTATATCTTTGTCCGCCCGATGAGCTTGAAAGCCAATCGAATCCGACTATCTTGAAGAGTTTTTTTCGGACTTTGTATGGAATGTCGAGTCGTTCGACTAGCTTTTCGCTTAATAGGAAGCAACTAGCTCCCGAATCCAGTAAAACATGAATGTGCGTGTGTTTGCCCTCAACATCTAATTGGGCAGGTCCTTCCGGACATGAATAATGTTTTGAGAACTCGGTATCGGCCTTTGAGGGTCGTCCATTTCTTCCTTTTTTCTTTTAAAATACATTGTCTCGTTGACTTTGGTTGTTTATTACCGCGCCCGCGCAGTTTCATCCAGAGAGGACTCCTCAGATAAACTTTCTGAATTAGTATTTCGGGCAGCCCACTACAAGCCGTCTTTACCTCCTGCCCAGGAGTATCCAAATACTTGGCATTACCGTCTCACACAATGGCTCCACCTTGCGACTAGGCCTGTGCAGTCCATATCATCGACTTATTTCGTGGACTATTGGCGACTGATCGGGAATGGTACCTGCGCCTCTATACCATTTTGGGTGTAACTGAGAGACCTGTTGAGCCTTGGATAGCGTAGAGGCTTAAATAAGGGGGCCCAAGTCACAAAAGCCACAGCTCGGGTGATAATCCTTGCCCGCACTCTTCCTCCACATATTCGGAACCCTTGTCCTAGAGCGGCACCTGTCTCGGTCTCCGGGATAGTTTAAACGAGATAGTGAGTCCGAATACGCGATGTATCCTAGCTTATCACTTCCGGTGTCTTTTATCTATCCCCAACTGTGCAGCTCCGCTTTCGCTAGGTTCCGGTATTTTTAGGCCATGTTGTCCCTTAGATCGAGGTAGAATAGTCTCGTCTCTATTGGCTAGCTTCCAGTCATGCGAAGTCGGAAATTATCTCGCTTTTTCGCATCCTTCCCGGCCCTCAACGTCTCTCTATCTTTCCTCGACCCGTACCCTGGTTTTTTACCTCATCCAGTTCCAGTACTCTTAACGCGATCGAACTCAACTACCAACTTCCATGAACGATTACATTGGGCTGTGTTGTCTCGGTGCCTGGCTGGACTCTTTTCCTTCTTCTTATGACCTGGTTCCCCTTCTCCTGATGTGTCTATTCGTCGATCCTGCAAGGTTCACCGACCAATGGGTTCATTCGATATAGATTCTTCGTTCTGGGACCTCAGTTATAAGGTGTGCGCCGCGTTGTTCTTTTTGAGTTTCGATTCCCAGAGTTACGTCCAGACTACCCATTCGCCGTCGCCAGTGGTGCCTAAGGACACTTTTATAGTGTCTCGCCGTCGTACATGTCCCATGCAAATGGATGGTCTATTCTGTTCACTGATTGTGAACTCTCTCCCTGGCCTCGTTCAGTCACGACAGCTACTCTTTTTCTTTGGGCTTGGGGTTGATTGCGCTTTCGTTTATTCGTCTTGTACCTTTTGGTACCAAATGTCGCGATGGACTGCCCCTTTCGACAATGTTTCCAGATGTGGTTTGTCATTCCACACCATGTGCATGCCTTGTTGTTCCTTCGTTGATCTAGAACATCTTTAGGTATGGTGTCATGAGCTTTATCCCAGTCTGTATGTATTACCTCTTTCTTGTCGGTAACTGTCTTTTCCTTCGACCATGCTTTCGTACGGAGTACCTTAGGCTTTCCCTTATAGGCGGCCTGTTTTTCTGTTGTATACCTTTTGGGGGGTCTTGTATTGCCCTTTGTTTGATCCCGGTCTTCTGTTTTTTGACTTATCGATGTTCCTGAGGATTCACCCTTTCCGTGTCTTAGGCGTTTGTCTTCCTCATAATTTTCGTGCTGAATCATAGCATTCTTAAACCCTTCCAGCCATAACTCGTCGTTGGGATAGGTCTCGAACGATAGTCTTAATAGTCTGGCCTCCGGCATCTGAGCTTTCAGCATGTCTCTCCATGCCACCCCTTGGAGTCCCACTTTAATCTTATGGTTCTCCATTCACAAAAGGAATTGTCGTATATCCCCATTATACCTCACAAGTTTCATTAACTTGTGAGTTCTTTCCGCCTCATAGGTAGGCACGAATCGTTCTGTTACTCTTTGTTCAAACATGAACCATCATTCGTAACTGATTTCATTTTTAAAACCTAATGCCCCTGACATCTTTTTTCCGTAGGTATCCTTGAAGGGAGCTACATCATCTCCTTCCATACGTCCTAAGGCATACTTGATTCGATCCTTCTCTTCTGTTCATAAATTGTTGTTTCGCTCAAAATAGTCTTGAACTGCCATCAACCAGATACGAATATCTTCATAGGACTTATTTTTGAATACCTCAGGGGGGTCGGTGGGCCTTTTCATGCTTGACAATCGTTCTCGAGCAATTGCCTTTGCCATGACGTCTACGACCTCTTCTTCTTTGTCTCCTGTCTCGGGATCTGGCCCCGCTCGGCCTTTTCCCTTTTCTCCGCGACTTGGGCCTCCTTTTGGATCCTGCCCTTCGTCATCGTCGTTGTCACCATCGTCTGGATCGGGGTCTCCTTCTCCGTGCATAGTCGTTGGTGGTTTCTGACCTCCTCCGTTTCCTCCTGACTGTTCAGGAGTCGGATTCGATCATTTCTTTGGGGCTCTATCGGTATTCCCGTACGGTCCGTTCCCTATTGTCAGTAGTTATAGTTGGGGCTACTGACCTTTAAGCCGATATGGCTCCTACCTGAGCGTTTAAGTCAATCAGGATATCATGAAGTTTTGCCATTTCGGCATGATGTTGCCCCTGCTATTCTCTCGCGGCTTCCTTGTGTTCCTGCTGGTGTCGGGTCAGAACTGACAGATAATTGGCATTATCGTTTGCTCGGTCTTCCTCTACTTCGAGGATAAGGTCTCAAAGCTGCTCATCCTGTCGTTGGCTGTGTTCCGCCTGCTCTGCTTGGCGAGCTTGTTGGGCTGGGAATTCTGCTTGGACCTTTGCCACAATATCTGCCTGAATAGTTTTGGACTCTTGGTCCAACATGCCGATGGTCCTCTCGAACATATCTAATTCCTCGACCAGTATGGACTCACCTTGTTCCAACCGGCGCCGGAGTTTTCCTAGCGCTCTTGCCTGTTGTTGGCCTTCGTTGGATAATCGTCCGATATCTAGGTATAGGGATTTCTGTTCTCTAGCCATTCGTTGACTAAATCTTGCAAGAACTCCTCCAAGGTGGCCAGCGAATTGGTTTATCTCTTCTTTTGAGACAAAGTTAAGAGTAGGTGTCTTAGAACGTCCGCGCATTAGTCGTCCAAGGGCTACCTTTCCAATTGTGCTGGTATCCAGTGGGCCTGGAGTTTGGCTGCTGCTATGGATGATGGTTTCATCCCCACTGGGCATCTCGGAATCGTCGGTTTCTTCTGTCATGATGGGTGATCGTGATGTGTCACCGATACACCGGGGAATGTGTCTGTGCTTAAATGAACAGGTTTGGAGGGTATTTGATGATGCTTATCGAATTGACTTGGGATTAAGCCAGATAAGCGGAATCTTGTGGTCCTTGGTGGACGTAGGGTATGCGTTGTTCCAGTATTAGTCTGGAAACTCGTAGGTTTTTATATCCCTCGTGGGATATGGAGTGTTCCACTTCTTGGCTAGTTCTTGGTCCAGACTCGTTCTTTTTAAAAGTGTAACTGTAGGGGCAGCGGCAACCGTATTGCCGTGCGGGAAGAGATAAAGTATTTGGAGAATATGAGGTGAATCTCCTAAAAGATCTTCGAATGAGTAGAATCGATGTTCGAAGATAGAGTTGACAAGAGATAAGGGTTCAAAAATAAACGCTTCACTTATTTCGTCGAGCAGGGCTGTCATGTCGTGAGCCTTGATAACAAGGAGAACTATCAATATACTGTTAGGCGGGAGCCTATCTCAATGTCTTGCGAGAAAACTCAGGCCGATAATCTTAATCGTAAACGGAGATTGTCTTGGAAGGCTCAATGATTTGAATAAAGGTAAATAAAGTGATAAAGATTTTGAAGTAAAACTTATATTGATAAGATCTCTTCTCCGTTGCATGATGATGTTCAAATAGCTCGGGAGGCACCTCGATATTTATATGCCGCGTCTGGGTGGTCACGGGCTACATCTAGTTCTCATACTAACTAAGTACCTGCTAACAAATTCGAGCTTCTTCTAAAAGTGCGAACACCATTTGACCCTAACAATTCTGTTATCTCACTTCGACTTCCAAATCGCAACACCATAAACTTTCCTGACGGCACTCCCACATATCAGTTCATTGGTTACGATCCATCTTCGTCGGCATGCAGTCTTGTTTTACTATTGTATACGCAAAAAGGTCTTGTTGATTGAACCAACAAAGGGGCCAGCTTTGTTATCGAGCCTCTCAGCATTGCAGATGCATTCTGCACACGACCGCTGTGAGGCATAAGATAGACTAGTTATAATAATTGCTCCAATAGCCATTATCCCTCGATAGTCATATCGTTATCGTATGGTTCCGTCAGTATCGGAGAATACTATTCATGTGTGTGAGTGCGGGAATGCCTGATTTCTCAAACGACCTCTTCCAACAATACCATTCACTTCTGCGACTTTCATTGCGAGAGCATGGAGTATAGAATATGTTGCTTAACCATTGTCCGTAAAAACATCCCGGTACCTAGTGACCACTTTCGCGACTCTAGTCTTGAGTGCGCAGTAACTTTATGCGACGGCCTCCGACTTAGCTCGAACTACTTGCATAAGCTCGCCAAAGGTCTTCCCTCATATATCCTGCGCACGGGATCCTGTCAGACGGACGGCCGTGAGGCATACGGGTTACGAGGAGGGCTCTAATGACCATGTCTTTGGTGAGGCGACGCAACAACGGCGGCGTCTGCCGATGTAGCGCCGTCCCAACGCTGGTGCGGGAGGGGGGTGTTGGTGTTAGGCGGGAGCCTATCTCAAAGTCTTGCGAGATAACTCAGGCCGATAATCTTAATCGTAGACGGAGATTGTCTAGGAAGGCTCAATGATTCAAAACATAGAAGTTGGTAAAGCGATAAAGATTTTTCTAGCGTAAAAACTTATATTGATAAGATCTCTTCTCCGTTGCTTTCTACTGTTCAAATAGCTCGGGAGGCGCCTCGATATTTATATGCCGAGTCTGGGTGGTCGCGGGCTACATCTAGTTCTCATACTAACTAAGTACCTGCTAACAAACTCCAGCTTTGTTCTAAAAGTGCGAACACTATTTGACCCTGACAATTCTGCTATCTCACTTCGACTTCCGAATCGCAACACCATGAAATTTCCTGACAGTGCTCCCACACATCAGTCCATTGGTTACGATCCATCTTCGTCGGCATGGAGTCTTGCTTGCCATTTGCATACGCAGAATGGTCTCCATGATCGAACCAACAAAGGGGCCAGCTTTGTTATCGAACCTCTCAGCATTGCAGACATATTCTGCAACCGACATCTGCGAGGCATAAGATAGACTTGTCATGATAATCGCTCCAATAGCCATTATCCCTCCATAGTCATATCGTTATCGTATGGTTCCGTCAGTATCCGTAAGATACTATTGACGTGTGTGAGTGTGGGTATGCCTGATTGCTCAGACTACCTCATCCGACAA
>Ga0307509_10007294_pt1 | contig 14509 bp, 12 predicted proteins | sample 10_EM_MG_FD_202245 | JGI IMG/M metagenome (GOLD analysis project Ga0307509, IMG submission 202245) | Populus trichocarpa ectomycorrhiza microbial communities from riparian zone in the Pacific Northwest, United States - 10_EM | ecosystem: Host-associated > Plants > Roots > Unclassified | place... | reverse complement strand
ATATATATATATATATATATATATATATGAGAGAGAGAGAGAGAGAGAGAGTCTTCTGAATCACTAGCTCAATAATATGGATAGCTTGCTCTGTGATGAGGTCTGGCTTTCTAGTCCTGCAACTCCCGATCACCACAATCAACCACGTTATAGCCATGGAGAGAACTACGCAGCTGCTTCCTCATTCTACACAACCAAAGAAGACTGTGAGAAGGCCGTCTCTATATACCTGGAGAAGGAGTTCACTTGCATGCCTGAACCCGGATACGTAGAACATCTTCGGACCAAAAATTTGTTGTTTGCTAGGCTCAGAGCCATTCAGTGGCTCATCAAGGTTTGTTTCTCAACTTGTATATGTAGAAACATACTAATCAAATAGATTATTGCTTTTACGTACAAGTCACAATCACCCCTCTCATTATCCTATGCATATGTATGTTTTCAGTCTCGTGAAAGGCTCAGTCTCTCTTTTGAAACTGTCTTCAACGCTGCCAATTACCTTGACCGATTCATGTCGATGAATCAGTGCCATGTAAGGGCTCGATTAGCTCTTAAATTTTCATTTATATTTTTGTCTTAAACTGTGAGATTTGATTAGTTATTGTCTTAAGATAACTAATTAAATCTTATGATCCCGTTGATGTCCAGGGATGGAAGTGTTGGATGGTTGAATTGCTGTGCGTGGCATGCTTATCAGTTGCATCCAAATTTACTGAGACACGTACTCCTTGCTTGCATGATATTCAGGTGATTACTGTTACATTAATTACTGTTGGCCTTTCTTGATTATTATACTTTAATTACTAGCCACTAGCTATTTATGCATCGATCTATTCTTGTGATTAAATTAAGATGGAAGACCTGGATCATTCATTCCAACCAATCACTATCCAGCGGATGGAATTGGTGCTGTTACGGGCTCTAGGTTGGCGCCTTGGCTCTACCACTGCATATTCTTATGTAGAGCTGCTGATGATGGAAATTGACTTCTTGAAATCTTATTCTTACCTACAAAAGGATTTAGTTGCCTGCAGAATCACTGAGCTGCTTCTTGGAGCTATGCAAGGTACGTGTGGGTGTCCGCATGCATCCCCATTGATTGATCGGGATGATGCTACAGGAATAACTACGAGATGTCTCTTGAAACTCAACATATAGATGATTAAAATGATATTGCATGCACGCAGATTGCAGCATGGTGGGATTTCGACCAAGTATAACCGCTATATCAGCTCTCTGGTGCAGTCTAGAGGAGTTCGTTCCATCTAAATCCGATGCCCACCTTGCCCATATTAAAGGGTTGTTGAATGCTCTAGATCACAAGGTAATTAAAGACTCGAAAATCCTTATTCGGATAATTAATGTGAATTCGAAATTAATTTATACTATTATCAATGAACTAGGATGATGTGGTGATCAAATGCCATGGCATCATGGAAGCACAGTTAATCAATCCAGTGTACAACTTGCTAGCCTGTGGGAAGAAGCACTCCTACTGCTGTCCTTCAAGTCCTGTCACTGTTTTGCCCACGGAGCGGATTGGCATTTACGACTGCGATGTTGATCTCTCTTTCTTTAACGATTCAGGATCAAACAACAAGCAAGAAACAAGCAAAAAGAAGCGAAAGTGGCACGAGAAATCAATTAAGGATGATGGTTTCCAGAAACGAATCAAGTAATTGTTGATTTGTGGAGTGTTTAGTGTTTGTTAAACCTTGATTAGGGCAAACAATGTTGCCGATAGAAACAAGCCGAGAAATTAAGGATTGTTCTAACAACTCCATCTTCCATTCCTTTTAGTTTGGAAGGATATCAAGTGTACATCAAGGTGGAGCTCATTTCGATCCATGACTTACTATTTTATTTTTATTTTCATTTTATTTAATTAGGGGTCATGCCATTCAATTAATCCCATCAATTACGTAGCTTAGAAATACGATCCATCTAACCAATTTGGTTAAAGCTAAGCCATCGATCTAAGATCGACCTTTAAATTACGCAGTTTTTAAAAGGCTTTTTAACCATTTAAAGAAGTGATTTTTAGTAGCGGTTTCTTTTCAAAAAAAAATTTCACTAAAAACAATATAGGTTATTTAATAGTTTTTTGGATAATCAGGTTATTTAATAGTATTTTTCTTTTTCGGTGATATGCAACTTTTTGTTTAAAACCTCAATTTAGTCCCAAATCTATATACATATTCTTAATTAATTTCCAAACCTCTAGATTTTATCAATTAGATCCCCAATGTTTCAAAAAATCTCAATTTAGTTTTTTTCTCTAATATTTATCAATATTTTATCAAATTTTCTTCAAGTTGATACTGTTTTAGTGTAAAAATAAGCAAATTAGACCCGACATTAGACCCATAATATTAATTTTACTATCAAGCCAATGACTTTGTGAACTTTTAACTTGATAGAATCAATGTTTTAATCAGATCTAATAACATTAGATTTTTTACAGATTAACTATTCATTTTTATTTCACTTAAATACATCACTCCAACTAGTTGTTTTCCTATTTGTATTCTACTTATTTTGTTTAATCCACTTGAAAAACAGGAATCAAATCATTATTGCTGCAAAAATCATGAAGATAGGCCGGACATGGATACAACATTATGAGACAAAGTTATCGGGTGGTAATAGAAAGTGGGCCGAACAAATTATATCAAACTGGACCTAAAATTATTCAGGCTATTGTAGACTATTACCACATCAAACTTAAAATTTTGGATGTAATACCATAGTTGCAAAAACTATGGTTAAAATAATACATTTTATACATACTTGTCATGATTTAAAAATATAACATATAAAAAACTCATGATTAGAAAATGCAACATAAGTAAATATTATATTTACAAAATATGTCTTCTTTATATGTCGTGTTTTGACAAAATAATAGCCATCAAAACACTAACTATCTCTCTGTATAGTTTATGTTTTGCAGTGTGGTTGCGGTTGCTTTTCAAATAACTTTTTGTGCCGAAATACATGTCATTGATGTTTTTTTATTTTTTAAAAATCATTTTTAATATCAGCATATCAAAATGATCTAAAACATACAAAACATATTAAATTAAAAGGAATTGCTTATTGTGTTTGTCTTTATATATTTCCATCAAGTGAGAGTAGTTGGGCTATGTTCTTAGGACAATAAGATAATTTATTCTAACATTATGATTATACATTTCTTATCTCAATTATCTAAACATAAAACTTTTTTACCATGTTTATTTTTAGCTTAAAACTTTATCTCCATAAAATATTTAAACACTTGTGGAGATCTAAATTATTCGGGGGGTTTGTCCACTCAAGATTGATCTTTTTGGTAATAACCTGATCCTAACATCGTTTAAATTAGGTTTATTTTCTAATAAAATTAAATAGTGTATAAAATTATATTTTTTTATATAATTTACGTGGTTTTAAATTAGTTTGTGAAAAAAAAAAGATTTATAGTGAATTACATAATTACAAAATTAATTTTAAAAATAAATCAAATTTTGCCCCTTAAAACACTATTACAAACGGGGGCTTAATCATGTACAGCATTTAAAGAGATAAAACCCGAAAGGTGTGAAAAGCAGCAAAGAAAGGGCCATCGTTCATTCGATCCCATCTCTTGAGCATCCCATCTCCACAAACTTAAGAAGTGGGCCAGGCAATACATGAAAAGATTTGATTGAGATTGAAATGGGGATTAGATAAGGGAGTGGTGGAAAGAAGTCAAAACACAAAATGGCTACTCCTTCATCTCTCCTTTCATCATCTTCTCTCCTCCTCACAAAACCTGTAACACTTCACCCTCGTAACGGGAAAGTCTCTCTGTTCAACCATCGTAGTCAAATTACCAAAACCTCCAAGGAGCCGGTCTTTAGAATTCAAGCTGCAAAACTTCCTCCTGGAGTATGTGCGCTGTTTGATTTTGCTCTTTCTTTTTCTTGCTTTTGTAGGTTCTTTTTTGTTACTTCCTTTTTAATTCCCTGTGCATAAAAATGGTTGTTTTTTTTTTTTCTTCTTTTTTTTCCCAGGTGGAATTGCCAAAAGTGGAGCCAAAATTCCAAGCCCCATTTCTTGGATTCACTAGGACTGCCGAAATATGGAATTCTAGAGCTTGTATGATGGGCCTCATTGGAGTTTTCGTTGTAGAATTGGTGAGTTTTCTTTTTTTTCATTTATATAATATGTTAATTAAAGAAATAATTATGCCTTGCCAAGATTATAATAATGGGATATTTTAATTAATCTTTTCAGATAATAAACAAAGGAATACTGCAAGTGATTGGGGTGGATATTGGGAAAGGTCTTGATCTTCCTCTCTGAAAATACAACAATATATTGGATGACTAGCCTGCAGCAGCTCGTGTTACTTTGCTCGACTCTGTTGTAACTATGAACTCCATATGCATTGGAATTCAATACTTTCTTGTAGTTCATGAATTGTTCTCTGTAATATGCAAATTTCATTTCAATCCTAGTCTTTAATCCCAGACTGATGCATCTTGTTGAGATGGCTCATGAATACAAATTTCAGATAGGGAAACCTCAAATTTAACCCCCCAACTATTCATTTATATTTATCAGCAATGTTGTCAACCAAGACAGAAGATATCTACCAAACTTTTTTTTGTATGGAGAGAATTAGGTAAAAAGAGAGAAATACTTCACATAAATTTGCAGAATCTGTAATTCTATTGTCACCAGAAATTTATTTGACTAGGATTGTCCAATGAATTATGGTTACTGTACAACACTACTCAGCAGACAATTACATGATAGCAAACTTACAAGCCACGAGGTGATACATTCATTCCTTCTAAAGAAACTTCTCATGTAACCTCCGCTGAAGCATCGAATCAACATTGAATTGTCTCTTCCTTTCCAAGAGATAACTTATCGATTTGAGCATCTATAGCAGGTTGTTTTTCCATCCAAGTTGCCCACCTTTCAATAATCTGCCAACCAAATGATAAAATGAGCATTGTGGTGGTTGAATGCGAAGGAAAAAATATCTGCAAAAATTTTCCCTGGCAATGGACCTTTAAAGTTCAACGTTGGAGCTTTCAATAGCTTTATCGATCTTCTATCAAATCTTATCATGTGGTACCAAGATCCATTACAAAAGTTTGAAACTTGCATAAACAACAACGACAAGGCTTTATCCTGAGCAGATTAATTGTTGTACGATGTCATATTTGATGGCTTCAGTCAACAAATCAAGCCTTCTTTTGAAAAAGATTACTGAAATAAAAGAAGCAAGATAAAACCACAAAGATCGGCACACTAAAATCGTGTTTCCAACCATCTAGGTGGTGGTCCAGTGATAAAAGCTTGGGACCAAGAGGTTTGCTCCCTCTGTGGTCTCAGGTTCGAGCCCTGTGGTTGCTCATATGATGGTCACTGGAGGCTTACATGGTCGTTAACTTCAGGGCCCGTGGGATTAGTCGAGGTGCACGCAAGCTGGCCCGGACACCCACGTTAAACTAAAAAACTAAAAAAAAAAAAAAATCGTGTTTCCACATGAACAATAAAATGGACAGAATATTTGAGAGAAGAATGATATTCTATATTTGTATTCATGATGAATATATACAATCTTTACTAAGCATAATTAGTGGAGTAAGATTTGCTCAATCAGTCAGACAATTACCATAAGACAACAACACCATATTACGGGCAGCATATCGTGCACATCAGATAGGAGCATATCAGGCATAATCCTTGTCCAAGACAAAGTATCCACGGGAGATTTCTTGTTTCAGCATGATTTCCTTACCCTTCAGGAATCAAGATGTGTTTTTTGCAATAAAAGCCTGGAATCCTCAATGGCAGCTTTTTTTTCTCCTGCATTGTATGGAATCTTTGGCTTCATCAGAATGATGTCATCTTTAATGGCGCTGCCCCTAACCTTCAACTCTGTTTTTCCATGGTTCACCGAAGTTTCACATTATGGCTGAGGCTTGACTCCAATTCTTTGGACCTTGATGGCAAGAATGTTCATATCAGCTGTGATACAAACGGTTCTGCAGAAAGGAGGAGCTGATTTCAATTGTCTTTTCTTTTGCCCCCCATGTTTTCCTACCCCTGTTTCAAAGCCTCAAAACCTTGTCTGCTTTCTTACTTGCTTTCTTTTTCTTTCCTTTGCAGATAAAACTTTTGTAACCTGGGCTATTATCTTTATAGTCATTCTCTTTTTAATACTATTGACTATTATCAAAAAAAAAAATCCTTGCTCTTAATCAAGATCGATCAACTTCTCCTTTTTTCCATTCTATCATGCCCCGCAAGCGCAATGCTTGGAACGATGTGCTTGAAATAGTTTTTTTGGAAGAGGTTTTGTGAGAGAATGTGCCAATTGATCAGCAGAGTGAACATGAGAAACTCATATTAAATGTATGGCAACTTGATCGCGAACAAAGTGGAAATCAATGGCAATATGTTTGATGTGAGAGTGAAATATTGTATTAGCACAAAGATTTGTGGTCTCAACATTGTCACAATAAATAGTTTTAAGTTATTGAATAAGTTAGGTTAGCCAATTAACTTCTGCAGGAGTAGATGCAATGGTCTGATATTTTGTTTCTACTTTCTATTGAAGGTCTTGCAATAGTAGGTTACTTCTTTAAGCTCCAACTTATTGGATTGGCACCAAGAAAGATAACATAAGCCAAGGTGGATGTTCTGTCATTAATTTTACCAACCTAGTCTACGTCAGCAAAGGCATTGAGAGATGTAGATAGTTGTTGATTAAAAAATAACCCATAATTAGTAGTGCCCTTAAGATATCTTAGTATCCTCTTGACAGAAACCCAATGAAGGATGGATAGTTTGTGCATGTTCTGAGAGACTTTATTAACAGCAAACATAATATCAGGACGAGTGAGAGATAAGTATTGGAGAGAATCCAATGCTTGTCTATACGTAGTGGCATCATGAGCAAGAGATCCATCATGTAGCTTTGGTGACTCTGTGGAGGATATGGGAGTATAAACTTTTTTAGCATCATTCATTTTGGTTAATAAGTCTTGAATGTAGCTTTTTGTGAAAGAAATAGTCCAGTAGTAGTTTGACAGGCTTTAATTCCTAATAAAATAAGGAAGAGTACCAAGGTCCGTTCAAGAATAATCGATTTGCAAGCTTTTTTATGAACACCCGATTAGCATGATCATTGCTACCTGTGATTATGATTATGATTATGATTATGATTATGATGTCATCGACATAGACAAGGAGATAAATTATTATAGTAGATGTTTGTTGAATGAATAAAGAAGTGTCACATTTTAAGTTGAAGAAACCATTGTCAAGAAGAAAATTACACAGCTCAGTATACCATGCATGTGGTGCTTGTCTCAGACCATAGATTTCTTTGTTTAACTCGTAAACATAGTTGGGAAACTGGGAATGAACAAAGCCTTGAGGTTGTTGTATAAAGATATTTTCAGTTGGAGTACCCTGTAATAAAGCACTGCTAACATCCACTTGTCGCAAAGACCATCCATGAGACACTGCAATGCTAAGAACAAGATGTATAGTAGCTGGTTTGATGACTGGGCTACAGGTTTTAGTGAATTTTATGCCCAGAAGCTGATGAAAGCCTTTAGCTATAAGCCTGGCTTTATAGCGAGCTACGGTTCCATCAAGAGACCATGTGGAATTTTTGTGTTGGGTAAGGAGGAACGAGAGACCATGTTGAATTTTTAAGTAAGGCGTTATATTCATTAGACATAGCTTCTCGTCACTATAATGTTTTTGAGCTAGTGAAAAAAATGCAGGTTCTATCAAAACTGATGTGGAGGAGGCAGTAGACATATAAAGATCAAATATTCTTTTAAGTTCATAAATATTGTTCTGAGCATGAGTTACCATTCTAGATGGGGATGGATATGGAGTATTGTGAAAAAGCAGCTCATGGTTAGAAGGAGAAGAAGTAAGGGATTCAAACATATTTGTGTCGTGTTTGAGTCACTACCAGAAATTCGCTTAATACCAACGGAATTACCGACTTCGGAATAATTCTGTCGGTAATTTGTGGTCATAATTACCGACGAAATCTTTTCCATATGTAATTCAGTCGGTATATATCGACGGAATACTTCGGTCGGTATATACCGACGGAATTACATACAGAATATTCATAATTTAAAAAAAAAAGTCGGTTCACTGACGTGGAAGTTTTTTAGAGCGATTTTACCGACGGAATTACCGAGGGATTCAAACCGGGATCTCCGTACAATGACGTGACCAATTCACCGTCAAAATGGCCGACGGAATCACTGACAGAATTAGTCCGTCAGTGATTCCATCAGGAAAAGTTAATATATCGCCACTCTGCTGACCCTCTCCTCCCCTATTTCTCCTTTTTCTTCCCCATCCCAACTCTCCCCTCCCAAACTGCAAACAACCAGCCCCCCCTAAAAAAAAATCCCTCTTCTCAGCACAAGTCATATTTCTTTAAGTTTTGTGGTCACGTCATCCGTATTCTGATTTATTGTGGATTTTATCATTTTTTTGTAAGTAATTTTAACATTTAAATGTTAATTTTATTGTTTTTTTAGTATATGTATTTTGTTAGTATATATACATGTTTTATTGTTATTTCTCAAACAAACTTGTAGTATATGAATGTATAATTTTGTACTTGTTATGGTTTGTTTTAGATTTTGTAAAATTATATTTGTTCATAAATTGTTGAAACTTTGTTGAATTACCGAATTACATGTGTTTTTATTCAAATGATATTGGTATGACACGACTGACAGAGGAATCAAAGTTGATCCTCACTATGGTCTGGTCGAAATCAACTCAAAAGCTAGACTCCGCAACGTAAACGATGTCTTTGTTTTCACAAAGCAATGTCAACAAGGTTATTACACATACACCCCTTCCTTTAGAAAGGATCGATCAAGAGTTGATTGGTTATCCGTTATAAAAATGAAACTCAGGGGTCGTGTCAACGTTGTTCAGGATGAGAACGAAGACACAAGTGTGCGAGATGAAGTCTTTCAAGTTAGTGAGTTGGTTGAAACATATCGAGTTGCTCCTTCGATTGACTTCGAAGAAAATTCAAATTTTTCTGTTTTCGATGATAGTCTTGTTGATATTGACGCAGAGGAGTTGAATGTTGTTTTGAACTCTAGCGGACAAGCAAATGTTGATGAAGATGATGATCGATGATACTCATATTGAAGATTGCGATGAAGGTGATGACTGTTCAATTAACGACGAATAAGAAGAAAATTCTGACAAACTATCATAATGAAGCAACGTGTAAAACATTTTTTTTCATGTAATATATATTAGAGATGATATATTTTGTAACACGAAATATTTATTTTATAAGTTTGTATTGTTTAAGCATTGTTATTATTGTTTTGTGTGATGGACAGTTTGTAATTTAAGTGTTTGCAAGAAGGTAAATAGACAATACAAACATAATCTTTCTTGCACACTGCACTATCACCGACGTCCATACCGACGGATTAAAGTTCATCGGCCTTTCACAGTAGCTTCACTGGAATGCCACAATCATCACCGATGACTTTGCGGACGAATTACAGTCCGTCGGCATTTCACAGTAGCCTCACTGGAAATGCCACAATCATCACCGACGACTTTGCAGACAGATTACGTCCATCGGCATTTTACAGTAGCCTCACTGGAAATGCCACAATCATCACCGACGACTTTGCGATCGGATTACAGTCCGTCGGCATTTCACAGTAGCCTCACTGGAAATGCCACAATCATCACCGACGACTTTGTGGATGGATTAAGTCAGTCGGCATTTTACAGAGGGTGGTGGAAATGACACAATCACCGACGACTTTGCAGATGGAATCCCGTCCATCAGCATTGGTCGGCAGTTCATGATCACTGACAAGTTCACCGACGAACGGTGCGAATTCCAAAGGGCAAGGCATTAAATGCATCTCTGATCGCGTGCAGGTGCCGACGGAATTACCGACGGACCGCAAAAAATATGGAGGGTAATTAAAAATTCTGGTGCGAAATTCAAAATTTACCGACGGATTTTCGAAACACCACCGACAGAATAATTAAAATTAATATTATTTAAATGCCCTTCGATGATTCCGTCAGGAAAAATACGCTATAAATCCCAGCGACCGCCCTTTCAGTTCATTTTTTCGTTTGCTTCTTTTCAAAGTTTTGTTTTTCCCTTTCATTTCCTTCAAATTTTTTGCGTTTTTGGCTTGTAATCTTTAGTTCAATCTTCAGCAAATTAAAAGGTATGTACTTCCTCTTCTTCATTTGCTTTAAGATTTTATTTTTTTATTTGTTCTTTGTTTTATCTATTGTTATTTTTGTTATGTATTTCCATTAATTTTAATTGTTATTATTGAATTTACCTTGTAATTAGTAATTGAATATATAGAAATAAATTTAATTATTTTATCTCAATTTACTATATTATTGCATGATATGTTTTTGAATTGTTATGTTGTGTGTGAATGTTGTTTTTGGTTATGTGGTGATGTTGTTTTTATTTGTTATGTTGATGTTTATTTTTTGTCTGATGATGTTGTGTATGACTTGTTGTGTTATGTGTTAATGGTTTTAATATGTAATTTTATGTGTATTTATAGTTTTATTACTCACAAATTCGTCTAGGATAAATGAACTATTATTGGATATTGTTCTAGAGTGTTGATTTATGGGTAATGAAATTACTTAATACATTACTATATTATACTCAAAATATATTTCACCTTTCGGAACGGGCATGCTCAAAGCTCATTTTTCTTATAACTTCTCCTCTAAAAACTTGGGTGTTTTTTGTACTCAATTTTAACCTTCTAACTTTCCACTTTGTAAACATCAAGAAACTTTTGTTTTTTTTTATATGGGATAGTGTTCTTTTAGAAGGTTTTTTTATTTCACCAAAACATTCCTTGAGATCAATTTTTCATTCACTCATAATTTATTTAAATCATCTTAATATTCTAATATTAAAGAGCTTGTGTCAAAAATTAAATTTCAATAAAGTTTTAACCCAAAAAATGAGTAGACCTCATTTTTAATTTAACCTAAAAAATACTTATTAATCATATTTTAATAAATTTTTCAACGTCTTTTTCACAAAGAAAAACTTGCACCGTTACCAATAATTTATTACAGTAAAAAGAACATGCGTTCACAAAAGTTCATGAGATTATTAAAAAAATTAATTTAGAGATATTAATTTTTTGGATGCAAGTATAACTTACGAGATTAAGAAATTAAAGAGACCGAAAAACAATCAACCTGCAACGATTGATGATTATCAAAATCAACCAACAATTGTTATATAAATAAAAACCGTGTAAATTAAGAGCAAGTGTCGAAACCACTTGTGATTTACAAGTAAGTCGTTGTTTACAAAAAAAAAAAGTAGTATGTGCCGTTAATTAATCTCGCTTTAGCTAGGTGAAAGGAAGGAACTTGTGGCAGAAGAAGAACAAAGCGAGAGGAATGATTATATTCGAGGATAAATGTTTATTGCAACTTTTTCCTTTAGTAATGATGAATATTATCATTGTTAAATTAAAGCCATAAGCATTGAGCTGCCACTTGAATTAGAAAATAGTGACAAAATGCAAAAAAGAAGTGGGTTTTATTCTCAAATCACATGATCAGAAGTACTTTGATCACATTTAAGTGTGATCCTTTGAAAGATGCTGATTGCAATTTATTGAATTTAGCTTCTTCACTTTAATTTGTGAACTTAATTAACAATTCTTTCTTGCAATTTATTCCTCTCTGAGAGGCCCTTTTGCTCCAATATTCAATGGAACTATGTATTTATAGCTCAGTAGCTATAGGCGAACTAGCAAATTTAGTGAGTCAAGTTAGGAGCAAATATAGTGATAGAGAAAAGAAACCCCCACTGGAAGCAACGCACATATACCCTTCATCTTGAAAGTGAAAGTGAAAGTGAAAAGAGAGCAGAGAAAAGAAAAGTGAGATCAGTGGGACTCAGCAACATAGCCATCCATTGTTACACAATGTCCTCTATCCACATTAACTGCTTTACTTAAGAATAAGCTCCTAGTTGTGATCTTTCATTCTGCTGCGTTCATTTGAAACTATGTCGCTGCTGTCCTTTTCATCAGTTCTCCGGCTTTCTCTTCTCCTCTACCTGCTTGCTTCATTCCCCACTACAAGTGATTGCTATGCTCTTTAATTTATATTTTACCTTCTTGATTTATGTGTATTTAAAGTGTGTTTTTAATTTTGTTTTTGAACACTTGTTTGCAGATGGGGAACAGCTCATATTGGTGAATAACTGCAATGAGAGCCTATGGCCTGGAGTACTTGGTGGTGCAGGTCACTCTACGCCGAAAGATGGCGGTTTTCTTCTTGGCTGTGGTGAGGAAGTAGTCATTGATGTGCCCGACAAGTGGTCAGGGAGGATATGGGGTCGGCAAGGATGTTCCTTCGACAATGATGGAAAAGGATCATGTGACACCGGGGATTGTTCAGGCTTACTTCGCTGCCAAGGCACTGGTGGCACTCCCCCAGCAACCATGGTCGAAATGACTCTTGGATCATCTACTTCACCCTTGCATTTCTACGATGTTAGTTTAGTTGATGGCTTTAATTTGCCAGTTTCAATGGCACCAGTTGGGGGCGGAATTGGATGCGGAGTTGCATCGTGTGAAGTCGACTTAAACATATGTTGTCCATCTGCACTGGAAGTCAGGAGCAATGGCAAAATTGTGGGGTGTAAAAGTGCTTGCTTGGCTATGCAATCGGCCAAGTATTGCTGCACAGGGGATTATGCTAACCCGAAGACTTGCAAGCCAACCCTTTTTGCCCATCTATTCAAGGCTATATGCCCAAAGGCCTATAGTTATGCCTTTGATGACTCCTCCAGCCTTAACAAATGCAGGGCCTCGCGGTATGTTATTACCTTCTGTCCTCCTAAATGAGCGCCAGCACAGGTAAATTAATTATAGCTGTCTAGAAGTCAATGGTGTTAGCAACACCCTGTTATCCTTCCCAGCTTTTTTTTCTTAAAAAAAAAAAAGTTAAATCAGTTGTTTTTACGTTTTCATTTTTCCCCCGAGTCCTCTATTGTAGGACGTGTAATTTGTTTACTTCGATCGTCTTGATATTTTTAGAAGCGGTTTTTTCCAGTGTTGGAATTTATATTCTGCAGTTTTCTGAATTTTAAAAGATACTCCTCTGAAACAGGCAGCTATAATCTTTAAACGGTATGCACACCCACTTCCTTCAGGGGAACTCTTGCTACGGCTCCCAGTTTCATACTGACGGCAGCCTTTCAGAAGGAAGATAGTTGATGGTCCCTCCGGAGATTATATAAGAAAAATATGCATCATTGAATGATGACAGTTAAAAATGAAAATCAACATTGAATGTAGCATTTTCAGCAACATCAGCTATTGCCCAGAAAGATATGATCTTGTTACAATACATCTCTAACTACCATAGCAACCACATAGTTTGCCTTCGTGAAGATTCAGAAAAGTAATGACGACTAGCCAAAACAGATCCTTTAAAGAAAGGAACCGATAACTTGAGAGATAGAGTCCAATTCATTCTTTTAATAAGCTTGCTTCCATTACACCATGATGGATATCAACATGCATTGGCAAGCAGTCCTTTCAGTGGGCTAAGTAGACGCTCTGGATTTCAACTACCTTCTTTCTCGTGTTCCTGGCTGGCATCACTGTCCACCTAAAAGAGGAAATGATTGTAGAATTAGATTGCATGCAGGCCACCTAAAAACCATGTCAATCTGTGAGCACAATGATCTCATCATGAACGCATGTCTCATTACAATACAAATGTTTACAACCATTTCATACGCCCAAAGTCCTGCCTTGAAGATGTTACATGAGCTGGATGATTGTCCGGGAGCAATGTCAAACTAATCGTATTGACATCCAGACAAAAAAAAATACGTGATAATCCAAAGATCTCAAGTTCGGCAACAAAAATCCCACACATTGGTTGAGGAATCCACACACTCAAAACACCAAGTAAGAAACATGGACAAATCTTTAATTCGTACTTGTGTTATAAAGAACAAAGTTACCATCCCTGTTCCATTATCACAATCAAAGGATCTGTCAATTCAAGTCAAATTAGAACCAAGAGGAGGATATATATTTACATACACCATCAGGAGAGGACATAACATGACTTCAAGCACACGTATTTTACTTCAAATGTACACTAGGGATAATATAGAGTACCTAGTATGAATATTCGATCCATCCCACTTTACTACGAGCACCAAAAAAAAATCCACTAAGAGAGAATAAGTGCGCACTAGAAGTGGAAAACAATAATTAAGGAAAAGACATAACAAGTTACTCAAAAATCTATAGATCACGTTGACAACCTTGGAAATTGTCTGAGCGTTATGTAGAGGTGGTGTTATGCTCATCACCATTGACTTCACCACTTGAGGTCCCTTGGACATTAGCAGCCTCAGGTGCAGGGCCCAATCCTAATAACAAGGGTGCTTGTTTCT
>Ga0307509_10007293_pt1 | contig 14509 bp, 12 predicted proteins | sample 10_EM_MG_FD_202245 | JGI IMG/M metagenome (GOLD analysis project Ga0307509, IMG submission 202245) | Populus trichocarpa ectomycorrhiza microbial communities from riparian zone in the Pacific Northwest, United States - 10_EM | ecosystem: Host-associated > Plants > Roots > Unclassified | place... | reverse complement strand
GCATTAAAGACCTTCTTGGAACAAAGAGCAGAGGAAAAAGAAAACAACTCGCTGATAACTTAATTAATCTAGAGCTTCTAGAAGACATGAGCTACAATTTATGGAAAAAGCTAAATAATGCTCAACACTGGACAATGAGTGCTGCATAACTGAAGATAATGAACAAAAATCAATTTTTGGCAAGAAAACCTAATGCAAAAGCATAGTGACAATTAGCAACGTGCTGACCCAAATTTATGGACATTCCAATACTCAATAGTAAGGGTTATGATGCTTATAAAAAAAAGAAAATAAATAATGAAAAGGGGAAAGTCTTTCATAGGCAACATTTCCTAATGATTACAAAATGTTTACCTTTCTCTGTACATGGATTCTGGCTCTATTACGCAATCACATCGCATATAATTCCTACAGCTTTCATTAATTCTGGAATCTGCTACTTTCTCATTAAAATAATTCTCAATAAAATCATCAGAGAATCCATTGACATTTACAGCATCCAGGGTTGTAAAAGAATTTGTGTGCAACTGTTTCTTATCAGTAACATGAAAATCACTCTCACAAACAATTTGTTCCCCTTGCTCATCCACCAAATCAGCTCCACAAGTATCCCCATTTCCATTTAAGTTTTCTGGTCTCCCTATCCTGCCAACCATATTCTCTAGCAAAGAAATGACTATTCTTCTTGGTTTCCTTTTGTTTTTGCCTTTCTCAAGCAAATCAGCCTCTTGGTTGGCAAAATGAGCATTTTCACCATCATGAGAGCCAGCAGAGAAATCATTGGAGTTTGAACTCAAAAATTTTGTGGAATTTGAGGTTTGTGAATCATTTAGATAACTGTCGTTTTCCATCACATGATGGATTCCATGTCCTTGATCCTTCAAAGGATTAGAAGATAATTGCCCTCCGGCCTTGGGATTCAAATACTCTTCATTTTGTGATTTAGCAGCTTCATATGATGAATCTCCAAATTCATATAAATCATCATCACTAGAGCTAGTATTACTGTCAGATGATGCCACTGAATAGGATTCTGCAGATAGCTGCAAAATTTCTTCCACCAAGTTGTTGCGTCGTTGCAAAATGTCCTCCTCATAATGAGGAGGAGACCTAGGATATGCAGGAGATGAATGAGTGGTCAACAGTGATATGCTTCCATTCCCAACTATTGTATGGACTCCTTGGACAGTAGAGCTACCTGTGTGGGAACTTCTACTTTGCATAGACATACTACCAGACCCTTCATGTAAATAAGACTTTTGATGCTTCTGTCTTAGATTCATGTTCCCCATCCCTGGTAAAGCAACCCCAGCATATGAACCAGTATCAACAAATGAACTATTAGACTCAAGGAGATTTGTACTGGTCTCATCTCCAGAAGCTTGAAGATCATCCATAGAATCTCTAGAACTATCACAATGGTCCTTCTGTGTTGACTTGTTTGTTGGATGATTTTCCTTTGCATGATGCAATGTAACCCCACAATATGTACTGCAATCTGCAATATTCTCTGATTCATGATCCATCCAGTCCTTAAATTCCCGCAACCAAAGAGTAGAACGCTCCTTTTTCATGAGCTCAACTCTGTTAATCAGATCAACTATTTCAGCTTCATCATCAGATATGTCATTCTCCTCTTTGCTTTGAATCTCATTATCAAAAGATGGAGACTCTTGGTCAGAGGAAAAATAAATGGTCTCTTCTTTATTCGCAATTGAAGCAAGACGAGATACTTTACTCTGAAAAAATAATATAGGGAGATGTCATTACTCTCCAAGTCAATAAACAAAAGTTGACTAGTAGAAAGGAACACACAGTTTTATATTTTAAAGACTTACAAAATAATAAACAAAAGGCAGAAATTTACAGAAATTTAAAAACAAAAAAAAAAAAACATATATTACACACTTGATGCTGGGAGGAATTCAGTTTAGCAAAATGCTGTAGTGTCAAGCAATACATGAAAAGATCATAGCTAAATGTATCATCCCACAAATCTCATGTTGTCAATATATAAATTGTTGACTAATATGTGGACTTGCTCAACACACCATTAAAATTACATACCCTTTTCCTGTTGATATTTCCATCTCCTTCATCATCTCCTATAGCAGGAGAATAAAATCCAAAGCTGGTAGGTCGTTTCTGCCTCTTGGCAATTATGATTTGCCTCTTCCAAAACTCTCTTGCGCTGATTTCTTGGTCGTCTAACTTCACCTGAGCAACCATGCATCAGGAAACAGTTAAAAGTAGTTAGTTTACTAGGACTACAAAATTCATAATGAAGTTATGAGAAGCATCCTTAAAATATTCTACTCATCCAAAAGTTACAACTCTTCTATGCCCTTGAATTAGCATAAATTAAGTATTATGATCTACCAGATCATCACTTACTGCTTCTGGATAAACAACATAGCTGAATACTTGAGCCCGATACCATCGGGCACCGCACAAAGGATTTCCTTCCAACCACAAGTTTCGCAAACATGGGAGGCCAGTAAGGAACTCCAGCTCTGAGAAATTGGAAATAATATTATAGGACACATCAAGGGCTTCAAGTGACTTCAAATTCTCAAGCCCATGTAATGTTGTTAGGGCATTGTTCCTCAAAACAAGTTTAATAATGTGACAGGAGATCTGCACAGAAAAAAAAAATCAGAGTAGAAAATAAATCTTTAAGAAAAAATTTTAATTGAATCATTCTGCAAAGTAGAAATTCAGGTTTGACATATATAATTCTAATAAAGGAATCACTTATAGAATAACAGGCAAGTGAAGTTTGAAAATACCCATTGCAGCACTAAATAGAGCTATCTGAGCAAAAGCAAGTTTCACTTATGAACATTTTGCATATCACCTTATCTACCAGAAGATGGAAAGATGAGAGAAATTTCTGTCAGGGATTCTTAAACTGTTTCTTCCTTGGTAATTTTACATCATTGAATAGCATTTTCTTTCCATTAGAGCTAAGTTGAGAACTACTTGAAGTTTAAAATAAAGAAGAAATCTTTCAAAAGCAGACAACTCCCCAAGTGTTTGCAAGCAAGATAAACTCTGAAAATGATCCTTAAATCTTGGAGCTTGGAGAATTCTTGGAAAGAAGTTGATGTATTTGACATTTGTTGGAACCACCCTTACCCAAAATAATTGTCGGATTGCATTAGTTTCGCATACATCAAATCTGCAAATATTAATTACATATTTACATTGCCTTATTAATACACACCCTAATCTTAGTTCTTTTATACGAAATTTGGGAATCAATATGCACACATAACCACCTTGAAGCCACATTCTACTGTTGTTCGTCTCGTGTGCACTCATTTCCACAAAACCACACCCTCTGTCAATAAAATCCATAACAAATTCCTACAACTAGGACATCCTCCAAGAAACCAAATAGTTTTGTAACCCTCATCACTCACTGTCCTTTGATTGTTTTTTCACCACTTTCCACATTATCATGTTCCATACTCCACCTCTTGTCTAGCCAAATCACTAGAACCAATATCTATTAGCCTGCTAATTGAAGCTCTAATACCATTCTTTGTAGCTTTAAGGATATGAAACTCTAGATTCATAAATGTACTTGATATCATGCATCTCAACTTCAGCCACCTCTAAATACAATAACATTATTTTAAGCATAATTACAGATTTACATGCGTAAACACATAATCAAGCCATGGATTTGAGCAGCAACGTCAAAATTTGAGTTTGGCTTATTTAGTTTCCAATAAAAACCAAATGAGCACCTCGGTCAATTTAGGTCAAGAAATTTGCAGCAGATACGTTCCTTTGCAAGTTGCAGCAGTGATCTTTAATAACTCAAGTTTTGGTTAAACTCTCAGAAATCAATTATGATGCATGCCATAAAAGACAGCATCAACTAAAAAAAAAAAACAATGAATACAACTCCAACTAGAATAAAAAAATCCACCAATCAACAAACTAGAAATGTACTTTGAAATGAAAATATAGTGCATTTTGAAATTTCAAAGCAACCAAATCCTAAGCATAGTATTTAAAGTATAATGGCTGTTATCCCTACCTCACAAAAGGGTGCAATTGATCTCAGATGATTGAACCCAAGATCCAAGTGCTTCAATTTGGTACACTTCCGCAAATTATCCACCTTTGCAAACTTATTTCGACTCAAATCAAGAGTTTCCACAACAGGAAGAAGTTGCAAAGACTCATCCATCAAAATCAGTCGATTACACGCACACGATACAAATGACAACCGATTCCATTGCGGTGAGTCCTTTATCTCCACAATCCTACTAGCAAATACATGTCGTAATGCATCCTAATAACACAAAAACAATAAAATAAAATAAATAATTCACTAACAATTATCCATTTCAAAAACAGAAGGCAACTACAAAGAACCACACCCTAATTACTAACTAAAATTAATCAGCACAGAGAAATAAAGAAAATTAATAAATTGTTACTTTGCTTAATTATACTATAACTTCTCTAACTAAAATTGACATGCCAATCCCTTCATTCAATCCTTCAATTAAACAATTATCTCCTTTAATCAATGCCATTATTAGTATAGAAAATCGTGATTAATTTATTCCTTTTTATGTTTTTCAGGGCTTAAATTTTAACAATAAACAGATTGAATACGTCAAAAAAGATCACAAAAACCAATTCAAAAATTAAAAAAAAAAGACTCACAGTAGAATTGTGACAAACAATCTTCTCCAGAGTATGTCTCAATTCAAGCAACCCTTTGGCAGCCGACGTAGACAAATCACAACCTCTAAGTTCCAAAACCCTCAATCTCCCAAACGGAACCAAACAAACCGGCGTCGGATCACGCGTCGTCGGAGGCAAAACCGAAACAACCTTTAACTCCGTCAACAAACGGAGAATCCGCCGTAACTGCTCGAGAGCACGGTGGTCACCGAGGTCAGAAATGTAAGCGCGAAGATAATCAACTGGAGCTCCGGATAATAAATTCTCTAACTCGTGTAGTGATTCGAGTCGTGAATCGACGTAGCGGAGACCGCCTGGGTAAAGCTTTAAGACAAGGGTCCCGTCAATTAACGAACCGGCTTGTTCTTCAACGAATTTGACTAGTTTTTCTAGATAACGATCTCCTGTTACGATCGCCATTATGAATATATATATATATATATATATATATATATAGAGAGAGAGAGAGAGAGAGAGGCTTGAGGGATTTAGAGAGAGAAAGGAGGTTTAGGGGAGGTTAAAGAGAAGAGAGAGATGAGTGTCATGGTTTTTGTGTGAAGAAGAAGGAAATGAGAGGGAGAGCGAGAGCGAGAGGGTCTGTTTGTTTGTTTGTTTGGGTGGGAAACATAGATATGGAGGGGAAAGGTTTGACTTCGGCTTTGGCGGAAGCATCTCAGCCCAGGACTTGAAGCGGAAAAGGGAGAACTCTAGTTTGTTGGTTACCGAATTATATGTCGATCGAGGGTGCTTATGAGTGTACCGGTGGTCATTTTTAAAAGTTTTTTTTTAATATATTAAAATAATATTTTTTTATTTTAAAAAATTAATTTTTATATTAGTAAATCAAAACGATTTTAAAATATAAAAAAATTAAATTTAAATAAAAAAATTAAATTTTTATGAAATACTATTTGAAATATAATTCCAAATAGCCTTGAGTAGTTTAAGCCTCCAAGTAAAACCAAATAAATTAATTTCTTTCAAAATCAATTCAACTCTAGTACATGTGATTATTAGACTATAATAACAATTAACACACAAAAATACACATTTAAGAAGATATCAAGCTAAAAAAATATAATTGAAGTTGAATAATGTTGTTATACACAGTTTTGATTTAAATTTTATTATTGAATATTTTTTAAGCAATCTTGCATGTTTATAACTCCTTAAATAAATTCAGAAATTAACCTAAACAAACTAACAAACTTGAAAATAAAAAAAAAATAGTTAAACAAACTAAGAAACCTCAAAATAAAAAATCTAAAAATCTAAAAATAAATAAAAAAACAATAAAAATCCTAAAAATATATTTACTTTTCTAAATTATATAGAAAATAAATAAAAATAACTAAGAAAATAAATATTTTTTTCATAAAAATCCTCCTACATCACCAACTAGTTATAAGCATGTTATTTAAATAAAATCTTATCATGGTCTAAAAAAAAACTTTCAACAAAACAAAAAAGAAAGAAATCATAATAATTTTTATGCAGTGAATGAAAATATAAAAGAATAATAAATTCATGAAAACTATATAAAAATCACAACAAAAAATATATGTATTATTCTCATTGAATATCCATATGCATTATTTTTTAAAAAAAAAACTTTGTATGTTAAACTCAATATATAATTATTCATAAAGTAATTATAAATATTACCATAAAAAAACATAATTTTATTAAAAGAGAAAGGCATAATCAAATAATTTATTAAATACCATTGTAATTATTTATTTATAGTGGAATTTATTTTATAATATTAACATCTCTAAGGGTTAAGTGAATGAAGTTAATGTGTGCATAGGCTTTAAAACGACAGCCTAAGCACGCCTAGGTTTGCAAGGGTAGGGCAAGTGTTATTGGATTTGAAAGGATAACGTTGCAACGCATTTAAAAAAAAAATTAAGTGAAGGACTCATCATTTGCCAATATTTTTTCAATAGAATGGACAACACATTGACGAACTCTGTGTCATCTACTAGAACTGAAAATCAAGGTTCAAGTTTGGGAATCCCATATTATTTATTTTCATTTTAAAACATCTTTTAATCAGTTTAAAAATAAAAAATAAAACCAAATAAAAAAATTATTAAACCTAAACTTTTTTTTTTTTTTTTTTTACATACTTAAAGGGCAAAACCATATTAAGATGAACCCATTGATTGACTATTTTATGGTTGAAATGTGATAAACCAAAATCTTCATTCCTCTCCTTTTTCCAGCGACTTTAACTTTTCTATTTTAATATTTCGAGATTGAAATATGAGAAAATTAAAGTTTTAGGACTAAAGCATAAATGCTTGAAACTACAAGGATAAAAAAATGTAAACTTAAAAAAAATAAAAGAACAAATTGAATTTCTTTAAAACTTCAATGATCAAATTAAGCTTTTAAAAGTTGCATTTGTTAGGGAATTGTACAATCCAATGTAACTTTGTGTCTTTGTGAACAATAAACTTCATATAATGAAAACCATATCTCTTTTAGTTCATTAACTAGATCATTGGTTGTCTCTACATCGTAGTTCGAAGCAAAATATTTTTTGAACGCCGAAAAAATGTTTAGGCATCTCTTAAAAAAAATTACCTTGAATTCAAAATTTGTTGTATAATTTTAAAAAGAAATTAAGACAATGACATATTAAATGATATTTTTATTTAATATTGAGAAAACAACATATTAGATTCACCTGAGTCAACTTAGGTTGACCTGCAAAACCTTCATGAATAATCTTGTGAAAAATAAATTGAAAAATTCAATTCTCAAATAACTCAATGTAGAGTGATGTATTTGTAAAAAAAAGTACTCAATTTTTTTAAAAAAAGACCTAAGTGAACTCGAGTCAACCAACTAAACTTTTAACCCAGGTTATCCATGTCACTAGATTCAATAATTGTTTTTCATCCCATATGTTATTTCTCATTTAATTATACGATAATAAAGCGAATGAGATTTATTTTTGTATGAAATAATTTTATAGAAGAAAAAAATAACCAAGACATGCACGTGGGACTGAGATAACAAAAGCAAGTCTAATTTTGTTTAGCTAAATAACAAAAAGAAGTCTTATTTATTTTGAGTTAAAAAATAGATAATTGATAACAAAGAATGACAAAAATAACCAGGACATTCACGTGGGACTGGGATAGGAAAAACAAGCCTAATTTTTTAAGCTAAATAAAAACAAGGTCTTTTTTATTTAAAGTTAAATAAAAAAAACCATTGATAACAAAATGGTGAAATTGTAATTTTTTTTAATAAAGGGACCAAAAATGCATTGAACCAAAAAAAAACATTTAATATAGTTTCTACTATAATGTTATGACTTAATTTGTCAAACTTACGATATAAGTCATGGATTCAACTCGATTTAATACATTTTTTTACTAAAAAAATCAGATGACACATCCTTTGTTGAGCCAAACAACGTGTCATTTGTCTACCCAGATTTTAGCAACTGTAAATCAGGGTGATGTTTTTTTTGCCCTAAAATGTTATTTTTCAACCTAAAACACCTTACCAATACTATTAGAACATCTAGAAACTAATTTCCCATCCTATTAAACAAAAAAAAAAAGTCTAAACCACTTTGGTAAAGTTTTTCTTCCTTGACTTTATATGTTTTTTAAGGCAATATTTAGGTTCTAAACAACCATTATTAGACTCCTCTCATTGAATGGAACTTATTGCCACCAATTTCAACCACTTTGATGGTCGGAATCGATGTTAACAATGACTTTTCTCACTTTATGCTAAAATTCGATGACTCTCTCTCTCTCATCTATCTCTCCTCTCATAAAATTAGGACCGAAAAACCAGAAAAAGTAAAGTTTTGTATGAAAATTGAATTTTAAAAAACTAAGGGGACTAATTAACTATTATTTAAAAAATAAGTGGGACCAAAATGATTTTTTTTGCATGAAATTCAGATTTGGCACCTATTTTTCTTGTCTTTTTCACTTTGTTCCTCTTTCTTTCAATTCCAGCCTCTCTTAAGAAAAAAAAAACCAGTTAGGTATTAATTTGAGTTTAAAATAGTGCAATTGAGAAAAAAAATGTTTTGGGACCAAAAAGAAATTTTGGAAAAGAATCATTGCTTTAATCCACAATGATTTGTGATATAGTGCACAATAAGAAATGCACAATATTTTTTTCCACATGGCTTTGTTTTATTTATATAATAATAATAATAATAATAATAATAAAACTTGTTGTAGTGAAACCCCTGTCTCTTCTAGTTTATTTACTAGAGAGGTGGCATGTATTACGCTACAAGTTGGGTTAAATTTTTCCTAACATAAAAAAAAAAATGTCAAGGTGATACTAGTGCTTTTAAAGAATTAAGAGAAATATGAGATCTAGATGATTGACTTAACCATGTTCAATAAGCTTGATTAGTTAAATAATATAATCTAAAAAAAAACATTGTAAATAATGAGAGAGAAAAAAAAGCAATAATTAACCATAAAAAATAAGTTGTTAGTATCATACTCGAGAGAGAAGAAAGAAAAGCTTGTTGAAAGATAAGTCATCGCTCTGTCATGAACACAACTCTACCACTATAAAAAGCATATTGAGACAATTAAAACGTTATTGCAAAAGGTTTTATGACAACACCAAAAGAGCTCGTACGTGTTGTTAGAACCAAGGTTGTTAAAATCGCGATTTTAACACGGCACGGAAAATGCAAAACAAACTCGGATCGTAAAAACGAATCGTAAAATCGTAAAGAATTTTAAAATACATTAAAAAAATCATGCTTCAAATAAAAATTCATACATAGTTCAAGTCTTCAAATAAAAATTCATACATAGTTCAAACATCTTAAAATACATGGTTCAAATAAAAATTCATACATGATTTAAATAACTTTCATTAACTAATAATTAACAAACTTAAAACAAACAATCTGCTGGTGTGTCATGTAAACCAAAACTAGCTTCATTGCCTTCATCTTCCTCATTATTCCTCAGACATTCATCAATATCATTAGCATCAAGAGGATTATTAGTGTCACTACTAGTACCAACACCAATATTATGAACATTAGTGCTACTACTAGTACCAACACCAATATCATCAATTTTAATCTCCAAATCATCTTCAGTACCATGACTCTCCATTTCAGCATCATTAGGAATTTCTTCTCCATCACTTTCATCTTCATTACCATTTTGTCTTCGTGTTACACTGTCAATAGCACCAAGCAAATTAAAGTTTGAATGTTTTTCTCCCTCGGTTATCCAATCATCATTAGATGAAAGATCATCATCTACACCAAAATCATCAGATTGCTTCTTGACTTGGTTATCATTCAATTTCAGATTACACATTACAAATACCAAGTCATTCATTTTTTTCTGCTGCAAACGATTTCTTTGTTTTGTATGAACCTAAATAAACAATTCAAATTTATAAGATTTTTATCAAATATTTCAACATTTAAAATAAAAAAATAACCATTTCAAATGCACTCCAATTACGCTCACATCCAGATGAAGTACAAGTTAAGCTTAGAACTCGGATTGCAAACCTTTGTAATTCTAGACATTCATCCCCATAAGAATCCCACCATTGAGCTGAAGTTTTTTTTTATCTCTTGTTGTCTTGGCAGCGTCAATGTCAAACAACCCTTTTGCATCCTTGAATGATTCAAGTTGTAAGTCAATTTTACACCTTTCACTTGCATTAGGCACCATCCTTTCTAAGCATTGATATAATCCAATTTTAATGTTGGCATTAACCTTAAAATTGGGGTTGTAATGATAATGAGGATTCAAATAATAAGCTGCTGCATGTAAGGGTCTATGGAGTTGAAGTTCCCATCTTGCATCAACAATATTCCATATAGGTATATAACTATATAAAAAAAACAATAAAAATATCATTACAATCTAGGAATATCTCAATTGGAAAACATTCATATTAATAGATGACAACATTTGAAATAAAAATTAGCAAGATATATACCTTTTTTTCACAGAACCAAAATTCACTTGTATCTTCTCTTTTGCTTCATCCATTGCTTTATATATAAAACTCATAGCTGGTTTCTCATCTGAATCAACTAATCAAAGAACTTTAATTAGAGGATATGTTGCCTTAATACATATAGTGACATCATGCCAAAACCTGCTGTCCAAAACACAATTTTGAATTCGTTTTCCCTTTTTCTATTCTTGCAAACCTACATTAACTCCACTGTTTGGAAGTAAACATAGTCATCATTTGTATTTTATGATCATTCAAACATCCTAGAGTCAAATATGCAGTAACAAACCGAGTGGCAGCAGGCCTAATCAAATCCTTTCCTTTCGTAAAGTGTCTTAGCATAGAAATAATAATGGTTTTTGAATAAATATATAAGGTGATTCTCCTCCCTTTAGCAATAGTTACTTGATGAACCTCAAACTTCTTCTCAAAATCTTCTAATATCAAGTCAATACAATGGGCAGCACATGGTGTCCAAAACAAACTCTTTCTTTTTTCCATCAATAATTGTCCCACTGCCTTATAATTTGCAGCATTATCGGTGACTACTTTGACAACATTTTCCTCCCCAATCCTCTCCACAATGGCATCTAACATCTCAAATACCTTATCAGCAGTCTTGGACATATTAGAAGTATCTACCGATGACAAAAAAACTGTCCCTTTAGGACTATTAACCAAAAAGTTACAAATACAACATTTTTTTTTTATCTGTCCATCCATCAGGCATTATTAAACAACCTGTTTTTTTTCCATTCTAGCTTGTACTCCTCAAGCAATTTCATTGTTTGATCCACTTCTTGCTTTAAATACTTCTCTCTAATATCATGGTAGGATGGAGGCTTGAAACCTGGCCCATGCTTTGCAACCATTTCAAGTGCCTTAATAAACTCAGGGTTTTTTACACAATTAAATGAAATTGCACTAGTGTAGAAAAACCTAGCAATTTGTCGACATACTTCTTCTCTAATATCCTTTTTTAGCAATTGATTTAGAGTTGTTTGTGTACTTCCACTCCCACTAGCTACTCTCTTTCCTTTGTCCTTGGAGCTAATTTCTTTTATTTCATCATCATCATTTCCACTATATTGATGGACCTTTCTTTTCTTTTAGTTGCTTCTAGATTTTTCACTAAAACACCCAAAATCATATGCTTAACATTTTCTGGTACTTGCTAACATGGCTCAACATCCTTACGAGTGCAAGCCAAATGTTGTTTGAAACGAAAAATACCTTCACTGATAATGTTTTGACAATACTTGCACAAAAATTTTCTAGAATTCTTATCAACATTTATACCATGCTGCCATCCCACATCAAGCCTATTACCAGAAGCATTTTTTCTAAATGCCATAAGTTTAACAATTCAAGGATCAACTCAAATCAACCCTGTAATCAATCCAAACATTTTATGATTGTAATTAATTTTGATATTAAACATCCAGCTATCAAAAAAACTAATATTGAATTCAGAAACTAATACTGAATTCAGAAACATTTTAGATATTAAACATCCAACTATCAAAAAAGAATTACCATAATAATAAATTCAAAAACTAATTAAAATCAGTAACCTAGTTAACAATTTTGAGAAGTAAAACACTGAATCCAAAACACAGAATAACAGAATATAACATTATAACTCATACTTACGTTTTTCTCCAAATGATTTATTTGTTGTTTGTAGTGTTTTCCTCTTTGTCCCGTAAGCTCTGAAAAATAAACAAGTAAACCATTTTCAAAATCAGAACCCAGTTTTCTGTCAAACCATTCTGTCAAAGTGTTTTCCTCTCTAGTTATCTACTGTGAACCCAGTTTTCTGCCATCTATATAACATTTAAAATCAAAACATTTTTTATTATCGAAACACTGTTATTAAAACAAATGCACAGACTTGTTTAACAGACTTTGTTATCGAAACACTGTTATCAAAACAAATTCACGGACAAATTTAACAAAACAAAACACTGCTAAACAACAGTCAAACGTACTCAACTCAAGCATTCACAAACAGTTAGCAAACACTGTTATCAAAAAATTCACAGACTTGTTTTCGAAACCTAACCCATCAAATTCACAGACTTGTTTTTTGTTATCGAAACCTAACCCATCAAAAAATAAAAATTCAAACAATTGTGTAAATTGTAAAATTCACTGTTCTCTGCAAATTCACCGTGACTGGGATTCAGTGAGAGACCCATGACACAGGGGACATGGACATGTCTATAATTTTACAAATAAATTACTCTAGACTCTAAATCATAATGCTATTTGCAGAAGGTAAAAAAAGATAAATAGAATAACTTACGATAGCTGGTGGAGACTGGAGAGCCGCCGCTGTTGTTGTCTGAAATCTGAATCTCACGGTGGCTGGTGAAAAAAAGGGTTGTTGGTGGACCGGTGGTTGATTGTTGGAACTTGGACGGCTGAGAGAAGGAGAATAAGGATTTAGTAACTTAGGGATTTTGATTTTTTCCTGTGCTGTGTTGTGTGAAAGTCGATGAAAAAAGATGAAGATTGAAGAAAGAACGTGTTAATTGTTTGCTTTTGTTCTGTGTGTGACTGTGTGTAGTATGTACTGTGTAATAACCAATAGGCCAATACTTGCTTGACACCTGGAGCTGGAGGGAACAGTGGCTCACAATTGCTGTTTTGTGCCGAAATCGGTGGTGAAATCGCGTTTTTCACCCGATTTTAACGATTTTACCCGATTTTACCCATTTCCGAGTTTTGTGAACGATTTAGCACGTTTAGCTTATATTGACTCATAAAATCGTACGATTTTACGAGTTGAATCGCGATTTTAACAACCTTGGTTAAAACAATGACCTAAAAAGTAAAGTAAACAAAATATCATGAGACAGACATCTCATGTCTGTATTTAATCAATTAACTTAATTTAATTTAAAAACTAAATTCTTATAAAAAAAACTAAATTGAACAGAGAACAACAAATAAAAAGATATAGGATAACCCAAGCTTTGTGAAAAATCCTATAGAATGCAAATTAAAAAAAAAAAACATAATGGAAGCCAATCTCGAATTAAATAAATGTCGTGAGATGAAATTAAAAAAACATGAGCTTAAGAAAATGAAGAAAAAACAAGTAAACCTGAGCGAATTTTCTAAATATGAGTTAATTTTTCAAATTCACAACTTGTAAAATTCTAAGCTCAGACTCAATCAAGAAGCTTAATTTTCAACAAATTTAATGTTGAAGTATGAAATTGAAAAAACAACTCAATTTAAAAAAATTCCAAGGGAAAAAAATAAAAATTAAAAGAATGATGATCAAATTGGTAGAAAAAAAACCTAAGAAGGATGAAATCACAAAAAAAACTTTGAAAATCTTCCAAAACAAAAAAAATATCAATTAAAAAAATAAGGATAAAATCTGAAAGATAAAAAAATTAAAAGGGGTGAAATAAAAGAAATCCAATTTCATAAATCATCTCAAATAAAAAAATAGCAATAAAAAAATCAAATATAAAGGAAGAACAAATCGAATGACTACTTTGAATTTTTAAAGGCTTAGTACGAAGATCAAGGAAAAGAGAGGGAAAAAAGAAAAAAAAGATCGTATGCACCAAATTAAAGGCTCGTTTGGCAAGCATGCCACATAAGGATGGAGGGGATGCCAATATGATTTGACACCATCCTAGAAGTTACTGTTTGGACACCATATGACGTCTCACGTGCTGCCTAAAAGGAGTAAAGACAATTCACACATGCACATGCAAAACCGTATATTTTTTTTAATAATATCTATATTAATTCAATTAAATTAAAAGCTAACCTGATT
>Ga0307509_10007292_pt1 | contig 14511 bp, 15 predicted proteins | sample 10_EM_MG_FD_202245 | JGI IMG/M metagenome (GOLD analysis project Ga0307509, IMG submission 202245) | Populus trichocarpa ectomycorrhiza microbial communities from riparian zone in the Pacific Northwest, United States - 10_EM | ecosystem: Host-associated > Plants > Roots > Unclassified | place... | reverse complement strand
ACCATCCTGGAGATGGGCCAGCTGGCCCAGCGCCTGATGGCAAAGGCGGCCGAGGTCATCATCACGAAGGACGTCGACCTGGCCCTCCAGCTGGAGCAGGACGACGACGCGATGGACCTGCTGCACCGCACGCTCTTCCAGCACCTGCTGGACGACAAGTGGAAGCACGGCATCGAGACCGCGGTCGACGTGACCCTGCTCGGCCGTTACTACGAGCGTTTCGCCGACCACGCGGTGTCGGTGGCGAAGCGCGTGGTGTTCCTGGTCACGGGTGAGCACGCGGACGAGCTCCAGCCCGACATCCAGCCGGCGACGGGGGCCGAGGGGGCGTAGGACCTCTCCGGCCCTCCGGCCCTCCCTCCGGGCGGAGGGAACCGGGAACCCGGGCGGAGAAATCACACCGGAAGCCTCAATGCGCCGTTGATGCGCCCGGCGGAACGGGCATCCAATGGGCAGCATCCGATGGGCACAGGCACCAGCCTCCAGGAGGACCCATGGCCGAATCCCCCGCCACGACGCCCGACCCCACGCAGGAGCGCGAGACGCAGCAGCCCGCCGAGATCAAGAGCCTCCCGCTCTTCGGCGCCTGCGGCTGTGGCTCGGGCTGCGGATGCGGGTGCCAGTCGGGCAACCCCTGCCAGTGCGGCTGACCGCCGTCTGCTTCCCGGAGGGGCCTCGGTGCTACGGCGCCGGGGCCCCTCCGGCGTGTCCGGGCGCCGCCGGTGGCCGCGGGCGCCGTGGGAGCGCAGCATTGAGGAGGGGAAAGGCACGAGGAGGTGTGAGGCCATGGCCCAGTACATGGACGTGCATCACGGAATGAAGGGCATCACGGCCGACGAGTTGATGGCGGCCCACAAGGCGGATCTCGCCGTGGAGAAGGACGAGGGCGTGCACTTCGAGCGGGCCTGGGCGGATCCGGAGTCCGGGACCGTCTACTGCCTGTCGGAGGCGCCGTCGCCCGAGGCGGTCCAGCGTGTGCACGAGCGCGCGGGGCACCGGGCGGACGAGGTGCACCCGGTGCCGTACTCGATCTGACGCCGCGCGGGGGGGGTGCTCGGGGGTGTCCGGGGGTGTTCCGGGGGTGCGGTCAGCCCCACCCCCGGTCGGGTGGGGTGCTCCATGGTCCGGGCGGGCGAACGAGGGCATCGTAGAAGCCAGTTGGCACCCAGAGCCTGTCCCCGTCGATCTCGACCGATCGCCCGCCCGGAAGGAACGTCCCATGGAATCAAGGCAGTTCACCGAACCGGCCGAGGTCTCCGGCGAGAGCGCCCTCGCTCCGCTGCTGGCGGCGTGGGACCTGGCGCATCCCGCCGCGGGTGATCCCGAGTGGCGGCATCTGCTGGACGAGCTCGCGCATCCGCGCACCACCGAGGCGTTCCGGCGGCTGGCCGGGGCCGGCGTCGGCTCTCCGGTCTGAGTCAACCCGTGCGATCGGCAGGACCGTTCGAGCATTTGGTGCTGTTTGGGCAAAGGCTTCGGCATCGGCAGTTCAACTGACTTGTCCTGTGCATGTCTCACTGGATGAGATGCACGCAGACCTTCGCGTGCAACTCACAGACATCCAGGGGGCATTCATGCACATAGCCCGCAACAGACGTGGCATCGCGGCTTCCACGGCCGCCGGCGCCACTCTCGCCGTCGCCGCACTGGCAACCGCCCCGCTGGCCGGCGTCAGCAGCGCCGCACCCGCCGCCGTACCGCAGACGAAGGTGATCCCGGCCATCACCGGACACACCCTCGCCCGCGACGTGCCCAGCCCGCTCACGAGCGAGCAGTGCGAGGCCAAGTGGCAGATCGCCTGCTACAACCCGCTGCAGTACCGCACCGCGTACAACCTCAACTCCCTTTACAAGAAGGGGATCACGGGCAAGGGACGCACGATCGTCATCGTCGACTCGTTCGGCTCGCCGACGATCCAGCACGATCTCGACGTCTACAGCAAGCAGTTCGGCCTGAAGAGCGCCAAGGTCAACGTCGTCAAGTGGGGCAACGTCCCCGTCTTCGACCCCACCAACGCCGACATGACCGGCTGGGCGGGCGAGACCACCCTGGACGTCGAGATGGCCCACGCGGTCGCGCCCGACGCGAAGATCGTGCTCGTCGAGACGGCTGTCGCCGAGACCGAGGGCGTCACCGGTCTGCCGGAGATGATGAACGCCGAGAAGTACCTGATCGACCACGGTGTCGGCGACGTCATCACGCAGAGCTTCGGTGCCACCGAGAACACCTTCCCCGGCTTCGACCAGGGCGACTTCTCCAGCATCAAGAAGCTGCGCTACGCCTTCCAGGACGCCAACCGCAAGCACGTCACCGTGCTCGCCTCCTCCGGCGACGGCGGCGCCACCGACTACAACCTGGACGGCTCGGCCTTCTACGACAAGCCCGTCAACTCCTGGCCCTCCTCGGACCCGTTGGTCACGTCGATCGGCGGCACACAGCTCCACCTCGACGACAAGGGCAACCGCGTCACCCCGGACAGCGTCTACAACGACTACGGCGCGGGCGGCGGCGGCCAGTCCCACGTGTTCTCCCGCCCGTCCTTCCAGAACGGCGTGAAGAGCATCGTCGGCACCCAACGCGCCACGCCGGACGTGTCGATGGCCGCGGCGGTCAACGGCGGTGCCTGGACGTACTCCAGCTTCGACCCGACCGCGATCGGCTGGGACGTCTACGGCGGCACGAGCGAGGCCAGCCCGCTCTTCTCGGGCATCGTCGCCCTCGCGGACCAGGCGGCAGGCCACCGCGTCGGCAACATCAACGAGGCGCTGTACACGCTGGCGAGGCACAACGCCAAGAGCAACGGCATCGTCGACGTGAACGACGGCACGAACAACACGTACGCGGGCGTGACCGGTTACACGGCGGTCAACGGCTACGACATGGCGACGGGCGTGGGCACGGTGGACGCGCTGCGCTTCGTTCCGGCGCTGGCGAAGGCGAGTTGGAAGCGCTGAGGTTCTGCTGACGCACGCAGAGACGGCCCGGGTTCGCGTGGGACGCGAACCCGGGCCGTCCGCATCCCATGACGGGGGCGTTCATTCGAGGGTGCGAAGACCTCGTCCCCGGAAGAAGTGACGTGCCGCCCGGAGGGCCAGGGCCATCGTCGTGACCGCCAGGACGAGGTTGAGAGTGTCCATGGTCATGACGACCGTGTGGGACGCGTGCAGCAGTGCCGGCAGGTTGGCGCAGAGCATTCCCAGCCCCATGAGCAGGGGGAGCCACGCCCAGAAGAAGCGCGTGCCCTGACCGGGACCGGTTCCCTTGTGCCCCTTGGCCCGCTCCCACCACCGCCCGCCGAGCGCCACCAGGACCAGCACACACCCCATGGCGACCACGGACCAGTCCATCAACCGCAGCATCGCAACTCCCCCGGTTCTCTTGTATTCGAGTGTAGTTGGGGGGTGCCACGCCGACCGTCCGGCTGCCGTCGGAATCGGATCGGAAGCGGATGGCGGCTACCCGCGGAAGCGCCCGCGGCGGTGCACTGGGATCCGGTGAGGCCGGGTGGCGGTGGCGGGCCAGTGACCGGCGGGCGATGCCGCGTGGGGGAGCCGTAGATGCGGAGGAACCCGTCGGAGCGGGGGACGGACGCCGAAGGCCGCCCGGTCTCACCTTGGGCCGGGGCCCGGGCCCGGGCCTGGGCTCGGGGGCCGGCATTGGCTCGGGGGTCGGCACTGGCTCGGGGGTCGGCACTGGCTCGGGAGGCTCAACTCCCTTGCCGGTCTTGGTCATTCCCCTCGGTCGGGCTCCAGGTCCGGCACCAGTTCATGGAACCGCCGCTCGACCGGCGAGAGATCGGTGCTCGCCAGGTCCTCCGGGCGGACCACTATGCGCAGTTCGGGGGTGAGCGCGGGGTAGCGGCGGCACGCGGCCATGAACGAGTCGACGATCAGGGCCACGAGCTGGCTGCGGTCGAGGTCGGTCACACGGGCCAGCCCGGAGCCGATGAGCGGGACGGCGACCGGTCTGAACAGGCCGTGCACGGCCACCGAGGCCCAGAGGTTGTCGAGGCCGGAGCGCAGATCCTCGTCGCCGGAGCGGGCGACCAGGTCGTTGCCGAGCCGCGAGTAGGCGACCGCGAAGATCCGGCGCCCCTCGACGGGGACGGCGATGGTCGTACCCACCGGGTAACGGACCCGCCGGCCGCGCGGCTTGGCCCGTGCGCTCTCCGTCCCGACGGCCTTCACGGCGCGCAGCCCGGTCTTCAACTTCTCGTCCAGCAGGCGGCGTCGGCCGCCGAAGACCCGGTCGACCAGCTGACTCTGCACGCTGTCGCGGCTGATGACGATGTCCTGGTCGGTCTCCGTGTCGAAGGTGTCGGTGAAGCCGACCACCAGATTGCAGTCCGTCTGCTCGAACAGGTCGCCGCGGACGAGGACGACGTCCGCCCGCTGACCGGGCAACGGGACCCGGTGGCGCAGCAGTTCGGCGCCGTGGCGGGCGCGGAGCGCGGCCCGCAGGGTGTCCAGGGTGCGCGCGGCGTCGAGGTCGTCGGGATGGTCGCGGACGATCAGCTCCGCGACCGGCAGTGCGAGGTCCGGACGGCCCAAGTCGGCCTGGACGCGGACCAGTTCACGGCGGGCGGAGTCCAGCAGGGTGGTGAGCCTGCGGATGAAGGGGTCGGCGAACGTCTCGCCGTTGACCTCGGCCAGCGGCCGGCCGCGGATCAACCCGAGCGCCTCGTCGAGCTCATGGGCGGCGGTGGCGGGCGGGGCCAGCAGGGCGGTGCGGACGACCTCCGTGAACCGTGCGCTGTCCAGTTCCTCGGGCCGCAGCACCAGGCGGTAGGCGGTCTCCGGGCCGTGCACGGTGACCTGCTGCTCGGTGCGCAGTACGCGGGCTGCGGTGCCGTCCTGGCCGGGGTCGAGCGCGCGCCGCAGTTCCAGGACGCGCTTCTGCACCTCGTTGCGGTTGCGCTGGTCCAGATGGCGGGGTCCATCCGCCAACCCCCATACGTCGCGCCGCAGTTGCCGTACCGGCACGGCCTCGCCCTCGGCGGCCACCAGGCGGACCAGCAGCCGGGTGGTCAGAGGTGTCAGCCGGACCGGGATCCCGTCGACGTCGAGCCGGACCGGCCCCAGCACTTTGACCTGAATGCGCACTCGTCCATCGGCCACCCGCGTCGCCCCCGCCGCGCCCCTGTATCACCCTGTGTCACCGAGAAGTGACAAGAACATTATCATGAGGCCTTGGAGAAACTGTGTGGCCCAACTGCGCATACCCACGCGCTTTTTGAGGCTCTACGGCACCGGGCGCGCCCGAAGGGTTTTCGCCCGCAACACCATGGTGGCGTTCGGCGGAATATCGGCGGTGCTTCAGTTCGTCGGGCAATTCTTCCCGCGGAGTTTCCCCGATCCCGGCACGGTCACCGTGGTGTCGGTGGTGGCCTGCCTGGTGTGGGGGCTGGGCCAGGCGCGGCCGGTGCTGCGGGTGGAGCAGGTGTTCCGGCGACCCGATCTGACGGTGGTGGTCGAGGCGGGCGACGTGTTCGACCAGCCGGCGCATCTCGTCGTCGGCTTCTGCGACACCTTCGACACCGCGTCGGACGACGGGGAGGTCATCAACGCGGCCAGTGTGCAAGGGCAGTTGCTGCACCGACGGTACGACGGTGACGTACGGCGCCTGGACGCGGAACTGGCCGCGGCGCTCGCCGGGGTCGCGCCGGTCGGGCGGGAGGAACGGGACCGCAAGCCGCTGGGCAAACTGGACCGCTATCCGGTCGGCACGGTGGCGGTTCTGGGCGCCCGGCCGCGGCTGGTGTTCGCGGTCGCGTACAGCCGTATCGGCAACGACTGTGTGGCCGCGTCCAGCGTGGAGGAGCTCTGGCTCGGCCTCGGCCGGCTGTGGGACGCGCTGCACCGGCATGCCCAACTGGAGCGCGTGGCCATGCCGTTGGTCGGCTCGGGGCTGTCCCGGCTCGACCACCTCGACCAGGACAGCCTGCTGCGGCTGATCCTGATGTCCTTCGTCGCCCGGTCGCGGGAGGGCGCGGTCTGCCGGGAGTTGCGGCTGGTGGTGCGGCCCGCCGACCTGGAGCGGATCGACATGCGGGAGGTGGCGGCCTTCCTGAGGGTTCTGGCGTCGGGACTGGACCGCGTCTGAAAGGAAAAGCGGACCGCGTCCGAAAGAAGGAGGGGGACGGACGCCGAAGCGTCCGTCCCCCCTTCCCTTTCTCTGTACTTCAGGCGAGTCGGCGGTACGCGGCGAGGTTCTGGAAGGGCCGGGTCTCGCGCCATTCCGGCCCGCTGTCGTCGAGTTGGCAGCCGGCCAGCCGCAGCCGCGCGGCGATCTTCGCCAGGGAGGACTCCGTGCCGTCGAACCGGATGACGTTGATGCCCGCGGTGTCGGCGACATGCCGTAGCCGGCCGACCTCGACGATGACGGTCCGCTCGGGGTAGGCCATCAGAACCATGCCCAGCTCGATCAGCACGTTCTGCCGTGGCTGGCCGGTGAGTTGGGTCTCGTCGTCGCGTTCGCGGTTGCCGAGCAGGTGCGGGTGGAGCTTGGCGACGTCGTCCGGGGTGAGCAGGACCAGGGCGGCCTGCGCCTGCGCCGGTGCGTTCATGACCACTTCGCCGAGGAAGGGCGCGGTCCTGCCGGTGGCCCGCACCAACTCCTCCCACTCCAGGGGCCGTAGATCGAGCCGGCGCAGCAGCCCGAACATCGCCTGCCGTACCTCTTCGTCCCGGCCGTGCACGACGAAGACGCTACGGCTGCGGTCGTGAACGGCCGGTGCCTGCCCGGCCGGTTGGTCGGAGGACCGGTCGTCGGTCCGGTCGGAGGTCCCCGGTTCGGCGGCCGAAGTCGCGGGCGCGGCATGGTAGTTGTAGCCGAAGCCCTTGTTCTCCCCGCCGAGGATGACCTGGCTGTTGTCGCCGAACGTGTGGCTGTCGCTCATTACTGATCCCCTCGGCCGCCGGACGAATCGGGGCCCTGCGGCTGGTAGTTGTACCCGAAGTTCTCGTTGTGCCCGCCGAAGATCGCCTGGGAGTTGTCCCCGACGAGGATGTTGGTCTGCGCGCGGTCGTGGTCGGCGAGATCCACGTGGTGCTCGTCCAGGAACTGGCGGATGGTGTGCAGCAGTCGGCGCTCGACGATCTGCGAGTACTTCAGGGCGTCGGTCTTCTGGAAGAAGTGGTGGTAGGTGTCGCTGGTGGCCATCTCGCGGACGCTGGTCAGGGCGCCGCAGTCCACCGACTCGTTGGCGTAGCGGGCGAGGCGGAATTCGCTGGTGTCGACCGTCGTGCTGTCCGTGGTGAACTCGATGGTGGACCGCCCGCTCCGCCCGGGCCGCACCAGCCGGCGCACCCGCCTCGGCAGGAACCGTTCGGGGAACAGCCGCAGCGGCCACAGCGGCAACGCCACGCACCACCTCGGCACGGCCTTGACCATGTCCCACGCGACCCGCACCGCCAGCCGGCCGTCGAAGGAGTCGGGCAGCTGGTCGACAAGGTGGAACTCCCGTACCAGCGGCCCTAGTACATAGGTGTAGAACTCGGTGTGCAGGGTGTCGCCCTTGAGGTCGAAGCCGACGAAGATCGAGGTCACCAGCTCCTCGTTCCAGGATCCGACGCGCACGCACAGATACTCGCGGGCCGCGTCGTAGTCCTCCCGCCAGTGGATGCCCGGCAGGTCGTCCATGCCGGGCAGCTGGGACCAACCGGCGCCCAGCGTACGGTCGTTGGTGCGGATCGCCGTCGTGTAGCGGCGCTGCTCGACGGTCAGCCCCTCGATCCGTTCGTCCCGGCGGGCCTCGTCGCGCAGTTCCGCACCCATCCGGGCAGCGACGTACGAGGTGATGTCGTGGACGGTGAACGGCAGGACGGGCTTGCGCTCCACGTCGTCCAGGTCGCGCCCGGCTCCGGACCCCACGAAGTCCTTGCGCGCGGCGAGGCGGTTCTTCGGTGCGCCGAGCAGGAGTTGGGCGTTCGCCCAGTCGCGCAGGGGCAGTCCGGCGCCGACGAAGGGCCGGAAACCGCCGTAGAAGACAAGGCCGTTCTGGCTGCCCTGCTCGCGGTCGATCTTGCCGATCAGGGCGTCGGTGAGCCTGCCGCCGGCCGGGTAGGAGCCGTCGAAGCCGCCGGCCGGGCCGGTCTCCTTCAGCCGGGTCATCAGGATGTGCAGGGTGACGACCCGCCGCAGGTAGGCCGCGCCCCACAGCACCCAGAACATCAGCTGCGCGCCGACGAAGACGCTCAGCGGACCGCGCACCAGCAGCAGGAGCGCGACCGCCGAACCGCCCGCAACTCCCCACTGGATACGACGCAGTCGGCGCGCGGCGAGGGCGTGGGCGAGGACCGACACGGCGTCGTAGCCGTACGACGGCGCGACAACTCTGAAGCGTTTCTTGAGCAGTTCGCGGATGACTGCTCTGCGGTAGCCGGGATCGAGGTAGGTGCCCGCGGACAGCAGGCGGGTGGCCTTGGTCCGCGCGTACACGCGGGTGACCTGCGGCGGCGCCCCGGGCGGTGGGACGGGCGGATAGCGGTGCGGTGCCTGTGTGCTCACGATGGTTCAGCGCTCCACTCGTGCGGGGTCGGTCAGCCGATCAGGGTTGCCGTGCCGTGGGTGATCACACCGTCGAGAACGGTGTAGGTGGCGTGGTACGAGTGCGAAGTACCGTCCGTCTGAAGGGCGTTGAGGACCAGCGTCACGACGGTCCCCTGCACGGACACCTGGCTGATGCTGTCGCGCTCGGTGGTGGCGTAGCCCGCGACGAACGCGTCGTAGTCGGGGTCGCCGAGGTTCTTGCCGCCCAGGTCCCAGGCCGTCTGGTACTCACGGTTGTTGATCGCCGCGAAGTAGGCGGTGACGACGGCTTCCGGCTCGGCCGCCGGGGTGGCCTCGTAGGTCGGGGTCTGGGTCGGGGTCGGCGTAGGGGTAGGGGTGGGGATGGAGGTCGGATCGGAGGCGCCGTAGGGGGTCGGTACGACGGACTGGGTGTACGTGTACGACGACGACGCGGTGGACGGGCTCCAGGGCTGGGCGGCCTGCGCTCCTCCTCCCCCACTGGAATAGGCACCGTCGACCACCCCCAGGAGCAGGACGATCACCAGGGGCACCCCGATGACGGTGAGCCCCCAGGTACGGGCGGCTCCGGCGGGCGGTATCAGCCCACCGGCGCGGTAGGACGCCGGCGGGTTCGGCACGGCAGGGGCGTACGGCGGTGGTCCGAGGTCGTTCATGGGGCACTCCAACGGTCGCGACAGCGCGCCGACTTCACGCCCCCGTCGCACAAAGGCTGATTGACACCTTGCATGCCACCGCCAACACCGCTTCCGCCACCAGAACCGATCCGCTTCCGATCCACTTCCGGGGCGACGAGGACGGGGGCGGGGCAGGGGGCAGGGCCAGGGCCAGGGGTGACAAATGATCACCGCGGACGGCAGGATACGCAGCCCATGCCATCGGGGGGAGAATCCATGGTCGCGACGGACGACGTCACCGACGTCATCCACCTGGCCGACCGGCCGGGAACCAGCGGGCACAGTGTCGTGGTGCGCGTGCTAGGGCGTGTGTCGGAAGTGCTCTAGGTTGGCTGACGTGAGTGCGCGGGGGCGGAGTTACCGATACGTCGGACCGGTCGAGCTGAAGGCTGCGGTCCGGCCTGGCAGCGGCGGGTGCCGGATCAGCTCGGCAGCTGAATTCGGCGACTGGAGCGCTGGGCGATCGGCGGCGGAACTGGCCGAGCCGTTCACCTTCGTGGTCGGCGTGGACGGTGCGCTTCGGTTGGCGCCCCGACGGAGCGAGCACGTGGCCTGCGCTGGCGGAGCCATGGTCTTGAGCGCCGGCGAGATCAGTTTCGTGCGCGAGGCGGACCGGTGGGCCGTGAGCGAGGTCAGCAACCAGTCCACAGGGTATTGCCCCGACATCGGCTCCTGGCCGGAAGTCGCTCGTGCTCTGGACTGCGTAGGGCTCGAACGACCCTCCAGCTTCACCCACGAGGTGGTGTTCCGCCGGTCTCCTGGCTGCCAGGAGCACAACATCGTGCGCGAGGACGACTTCGTCTGCGTCTTCTGCGGCAGCGATCTGCCGGAGATGTGGAACGTGGATCCCACCGCGTGATGGCCGAGGGTCACAGCCACTCGTTCATGGCCGCGACGAGGACGGTCGCCTCGTAACGGACCGCGAGCTTGTCGTATCGCGTGGCGACGGCGCGGTTCCTCTTGAGGCGGTTGATCCCGCACTCAAGGAGCGAGCCGCAATGCCCACATAGATGAGCCCGCAGCGGGGAACAGGCCTGTCGTAGGGGTTGATGGCCTGCTCAACACCGCTGCTTTTGTTCGGCAGTTGCGTGAGCGACTGGCTGATGGTGGAGAGGGCGGTGAGGGTCAGTGGACGGGCATGTCGCCGCTGAGCTCCCCAGATTCCGCAGTGGGGAGCCGTTCCGGAGCTGAACCGCCACCTCGTGGTGCGGTTACTGGCAGTGCTGGCCGCGCGGATGGTGACCGCGGCGGACCCGGTCGGGCAGGACGGGGGTGACCTCGGTGAGCACGATGGCTGCAGCGCCGTGGGATCGGACTGAGGGCAAGATCCAGCCGTGGCACCGCGACCGGCTCGCGGTGGTCTATGTCCGTCAGTCGACTCCCCAGCAGGTCCTCGATCATGCCGAGTCCACCCGGCTGCAGTACGGACTCACGCAACGGGCCGTCAACTTGGGCTGGGCTGCGTCCAGGGTCCTGGTGATCGACGAGGACCTGGGCCATTCCGCGTCCGGCGTCGTGGACCGGGCCGGCTTCCAGCGTCTGGTCTCCGAGGTCGGCCTGGACCATGTGGGCCTGGTGCTGGGCCTGGAAATGTCGCGCCTGGCCCGCAGCGGCCGCGAATGGCATCAGCTGCTGGAGTTGTGCGCGTTGTCGGGTGCTCTGCTGGCGGACCCGGACGGGGTCTATGACCCGGCCGAGCACAACGACCGGATGCTGCTGGGGCTGAAGGGCACGATCAGCGAGGCGGAACTGCATCTGATCAAGCAGCGGATGTGGAACGGACGGATCGGCAAGGCCCGTCGCGGCGAGCTGGCCGTGCCGCTGCCGGTGGGCTATCTGCACCGCCCGGACGGTCAGGTCGTGCGTGATCCGGACCAGCAGGTGCAGGCCGTGGTCCGTCTGGTCTTCGACCTGTTCGACGAACTCGGCACGATCAACGCGGTGTTGCGGTTCCTGGTCGATCACGGCATCCATATGGGCATCCGGGTGCGCGAGGGCCCCGAACGCGGGACGCTCGCCTGGCGCCGTCCCAGCCGGATCGTGATCCAGAACATGCTTCGCCACCCTGCCTATGCCGGGGTCTATGTCTATGGCCGCAGCCGGACCGATCCCCGCCGGCGTCTGGCGGGACGCCCGTTCACCGGACGCGTCCGCAAGCCGCCCGAGGACTGGCTGGTCCATCTGCCCGACGTCCTGCCCGCCTATATCAGCGCCGAACGCTATGAACGCAACCTTGCCCGGATCGAGGCGAACCGGGCCCGTTCCCAGAGCATGGGTGCCCTGCGCGACGGCCCGGCCCTGCTGGCCGGTCTGGTCTTCTGCGGCCGGTGCGACACCCGTATGGTCGTGCACTACCAGCGCGGCCAGGGCGGAAAGCTGTGGCCGAAGTACGAGTGCAGCCGGGTGAAGGCCGACTATGGCGGCGAGCTGTGCCAGCAGCTGTCCGGGACCTGCGTCGACCGCCATGTGACCGGTCTGCTGCTGGCGGCGATGGCGCCCGCCGCCCTGGAGGTCTCGCTGCAGGCCGCCGAGCAGGCCCAGCACCGGCGCGAAGAGGTGGACCGGATCTGGCAGCAGCGTCTGGAACGCGCGGACTATGCCGTCGACCGGGCCCGGCGCCAATACCAGCTGGCCGAGCCCGAAAACCGCCTGGTCGTGAGGGAACTGGAGAAGGAGTGGGAGCATGCACTGGCCGAACGGCGGCAGCTCGGCGAGGAGTACGACCGCCGCACCGCAGCCCGGCCCCGCATCCTCACCGGCGCCGAGCGTGACCAGATCCGGGCCCTGGCCGCCGACCTCCCCGCCGTCTGGCAGGCGCCCACCACGACCGATGCGGACCGAAAACAGCTGGCCAGGCACCTGATCGAGAAGGTCAGCGTCACCGTCGTCGGCGACAGCGAGCGTGTCACCGTCCAGATCACCTGGGCCGGCGGACACCGCACCGCCGGCGAGCTCGTCCGCCCGGTCGCCCGCCTGGATCAGCTCAGCTACTTTCCCCGCCTGGCCGAGCGGGCCCGCGAACTCGCCGCCAGCGGCCACTCCGCCCCGGCCATCGCGAAGATCCTGAACTCCGAGGGCTTCCGTCCGCCCAAACGCCGCGAACACTTCGGCACCCAGGGCGTCCGCACGCTGCTGCAGGAGCTGGGCTGCGTCAGCCAGCAGGAACAGGCCCTCCGCCGGGGAGCCGCACAACTCGGCCGCCACGAGTGGTGGCTGACCGACCTCGCCCGCGAGCTTGGCATGCCCCGGGTGACCCTCTTCGGATGGATCAAACGCGGCTGGGTCACAGCCCACCAGCTCACCGACCGGCGCAGGTCCTGGATCATCCACGCCGACCCCGCAGAAGTCGAACGGCTCCGCAGACTCCACCAGCAGTCCCGCGGCCACCAACCACGACAAGCCTGGCTCGACCACCAACAGGCGACGATAATCCGGAACGAGGACGGAAACCACGGCGATGACGTCGAACCGCACGTATGACAGCACTGCGGCTTGCTCATCTCCACCGCATGACGCTCGCGGTAGTCGACCGGGTCGAAGCGCGGTGGCCGGCCACCGCGGGATCCGAGCTTTCTGCGGTTGTGCGCCTGGTCAGCCTTGTCGGGGATGGTGCAGCGGATCCCGCGGCGGCGCAGGTAGGCACGGTTCTTGCGGGAGGCATACGCCTTGTCCGCGCGGACCCGGTTGGGGCGGACGCGTGGCCGACCCAACCCAATGCGCGGCACGCGGACCTTCTCCAGGACGGGCTCGAACTGCGGCGAGTCGCCGCGCTGTCCGGCCGTGACCACGATCGACATGGGCTTCTGACCTTGCTCGACAGCCAGGTGCAGCTTGGTCGTGAACCCGCCGCGCGAGCGTCCCAGTCCGTGATCTCCGGGCTCCATGAACACGCCGCCCGGTGGTTCCTTCTGCAGGTCGCCCTGTTTGCGGGCCCCGGCCGCGTGCTGATGGGCGCGGCACACCGTGGAGTCGACGCTCAGGTCCCACGTGATCGCGCCTTTCGCGTCGGACAGGGCCTGGAGCCGGGTGAGGATGCGGTGCCAGGTGCCGTCCCGCTGCCACCGGCGGAACAGGTCGTAGACCCGGCCCCACGGTCCGTACTCGACAGGCACGTCCCGCCACGGAATACCGGTACGAACTCGGAACCGTATGCCGTCGATCAGCTGCCGCCGAGGCCAGACCGGCGGCCGCCCCGCCCTGGCACCCCTCGGCAACAACGGCTCCAGCACCGCCCACTGCTCGTCCGTGAGATCTCCCCGCCCCATGAACCGTGATCATTCACAGCCCAAGATCCACTTTCGATACACGGCCTAGGTCGTTGGCGGCCCGGTGCGCTGTACGGCCACGACTTTCTCGAATGCGAGATCGTCGTCACCGCGGAGTCCCTGAACGCCACCTTCTCGGTGACTCTGGTCCCCGAGGATCTGGAGGACTGGGAAGACACCTTGGGGACCCTGGAGTCCCGGCGGTTCGCCATGTGGCTCGACTCGGGGCGGACTCCGTCGTTGAGGTTCAAGCCCGCCGACGCCGACCGCATGTCGGTTTCCGTCCACGACGGACCCACCTCAGGAGTCACCGTCACCGTCCCGCTGCTCGCCCTCCCGACGGGATGGGTCAGTGAGCAGCGGGCCCTGCTCGCCCGCGTCCGCGAGGCCTACCCGAGCGAAGTCGTCGAGACGTCACCCGGCGCGTACGCATGGCGCCGCAACACCGACAACTGACGGCCGCCCTCAACACCCGCGTCCGCCGCTCGCGTCAACGCGGCTGACGGTCCGCGGGCGGACCCAGGTCGCCAAAAAGCCCCTCACCTGCGTAGAGACCGCAGGTGAGGGGCTTGATCGGTCGGAGTTACTTCTTCTTGCCCTGGTTCTTGACCGCCTCGATCGCGGCCGCGGCCGCGGCCGGGTCGAGATATGTCCCGCCGGTCTTGACCGGCTTGAAGGACGCGTCCAGTTCGTAGGCCAGGGGGATGCCCGTCGGGATGTTCAGGCCTGCGATGTCGGCGTCGGAGATGCCGTCGAGGTGCTTCACGAGGGCGCGGAGGCTGTTGCCGTGGGCGGCGACCAGGACCGTGCGGCCTGCGAGGAGGTCGGGGACGATACCGTCGTACCAGTACGGGAGCATGCGGACGACGACGTCCTTCAGGCACTCCGTGCGGGGGCGCAGCTCCGGGGGGATGGAGGCGTAGCGCGGGTCCGCGGACTGCGAGAACTCCGAGTCGTCGGACAGCGGGGGCGGCGGGGTGTCGTAGGAACGGCGCCAGAGCATGAACTGCTCCTCGCCGAACTCCGCGAGGGTCTGCGCC
>Ga0307509_10007291_pt1 | contig 14513 bp, 12 predicted proteins | sample 10_EM_MG_FD_202245 | JGI IMG/M metagenome (GOLD analysis project Ga0307509, IMG submission 202245) | Populus trichocarpa ectomycorrhiza microbial communities from riparian zone in the Pacific Northwest, United States - 10_EM | ecosystem: Host-associated > Plants > Roots > Unclassified | place... | reverse complement strand
CCCCGAGGGGAATCGGCTCGAACATACTGGATAGAGATTGAAGGAAATGTGGAATTAAGATATCCAAAATGGTTGAAGTCCAACTTAGTAGCCAATTTCTGTATCAACCCGATCGTGCAATTCATATCAGATACTATTTTTTATTTTCAACAATTGGCGACTTTGCAGCCTTTTTATTAGCGGTATCTGATGCCATCCTAACATATTACGCCGCTTCACAATCTCATTGAATCTATGAAGGCTCTATTGCTGATTGGACTCCTGGTATTATTCTCCTCCAAGCGAACCCACCATACCAACTGCATCTCATCTTTTATTCCAGTCACCAGTATTCACTAACAGTCCCCCGCTGTCCCCTGTATTTCCCTGTAGTCCCCCACTATCCCCTGCCGTCATCTGCCATCCCTGGCGTTTCTTCATACTGACTGCGATTGCCGACCGTCACCCGTCGTCAGTCGCAGTCCCCCGTAGTCCCCCGTAGTCCCCCCTGTGCCCCGCAGTCCCCTACAATCCCCTGTCGTCCCCCACCATTGACTACGATTCCCATAACAAACCCGCAGTCTTCATGCACACCCTGCATAGTAGTGTCTCAGATTGCCGGGCCCGTCGTCCTCGCTAAAGACGGCCGTCTTTAGACTTTGCAGACGAGGACGGCATATTTTCTGCCGTCCCGTCCGGTCCCGGGCTCTTGGCAGTCCGTCCTCGGGGCCCTGTCGAACCCCTAGACCGTTGAGAACACTGAATGTCCCATCAGTGTTCCGACTGTCTCCGGATATGGAGCCTTCGTGAATTCCAACACATATGGTTCAAATATGTCCAAGATGTAGAATCTTCGCGAATTTTCACTACCACCATCCCCTACTCCGGATTTCCACATGATATGATTATCCAACTCCTAGTTACGGCGGACGAGACGAGCTGGGCTCAGAAAGCTCCGAACTGAGGATAGAGCATGTAAACACACTTGGCCGCACTTGAGGGAGGACGTAGGGGCACAACCGAGAGGCAACATGTCAGCACGACTCAACAGTTGCGACCCACTGGTGGCGGCGAATGACCTTATAGCCAGCAATGTCCTTCAGAGTTACCAATACTGTCCCACATACAGTGATCCCAAGCGTCCCGGGCGCCCTGTAGGTACCTACAGGACGGCAGTCCCGGGCGTCCCAGGCGGGTGTCTCACAGCGTAGGGCACGGCCGTCCGTCATGTGGAAAAGATGGCCGTCCAAGAGGGTGACTGCAGGGCCCTGCCGTCCTGCACAAGATCTGCAGGGCCCGGTTGTCACCTGTAGGGCCCTGCCCTCATTCATACTTATTACGAATTATATTTAATACTTGTAATTCTGACCATATACTAACTCCAATACTCAACCTTTTATATATATTCAACCTTCTCTGTGAACATTTAGTTTTCATACATTGTTACAAGAACATATTTTCTATTCAAGTGCCTTAATGACTGAAGCGCAATCTCACTCGTCGGCTGGAAGCCAAGGCTCAATTCGCCCTCATGACACTGTTTCCCAAATCCTTCCAGCATACTTTACTGACAGTTCCGGTTATCGCTATGATTTGGATATTGATCAGGATGAGGACACCGCAAGTGATACGTTGAGCTTGGCTCCTTCTGACCTCCTTACTCCAACGTTAGCTAGTAATACATTAGATTCAATGAATCCTCCCTCTCAGCTAGCAGGTACACGACTTGGTACAAACCTAAGTACTTTACCCGGAAGCAGTGTTCCCAACGGGCCAGGCCGGCTAGGCTTCGGTCAAGCCGGGCCTGGCCTGTCCAAATTCTCTCGGATCTAGCCTGGCCCGAGCCTGCAGGCCTGGTTAAGCCTGAGCCTGGCCTGGCCGGGCCCGCCTATAGGCCATATAGGCTTTTTCCCGGCTGCCTCATAGGCCGGCCTGGCCTATAGGGCCTAGGCCGGCCTATGCAGCTTCGGCCGACTAACTCATAGTGAGCGGCTGCTCTGTGTCATCAGCAAAATTCACAGTAAATGTTTCTCAATTACGCAATATGATTAAAACTAAAGCAACGGTTTCGCTTAATAGCAAAAAAAGCACACAAAAATACTAGAGGTGGTGAATTAGTTAGTTGAATTAATTGTAGAAAAAGAGTTGCGGTTGGTGGATCAACTGTGTGTAGTAGGACGGTGACTATTTCGAGGGCATCAATAAGAGAGGTTAACTGTAAATATTTTACAAAATCAGGGGGAATGATGGTATGATAGGGTTCTGCTTGTGGCCTTGGAGGTACATTTATAAGGCTTTATTGTGTTGGTTTAGTATCACACGTTTTGTGATTAATTAAGAAGTATCATAATAGCCGAAGGTAAAGGAGTAAAATAAATCACAGGTGATAAACTCGGAAGAGGGGAGGGGGGGTTGAATACCCTTAATGCAATCTGTTCTCAAGCCAAATCTCCAGGCCTATAGGCGCCTATCAGGGCTGATAGACTTTCGTAGGCCGATCGAATTCGGCCTATTGGGGCCCAGGCTGTCTTCCCGAGCCGCCTGCCTTAGCCCGGCCTACGGCCTATAGGCCGACCGACCATCGGCCTGGCCCTTTGGGAAGACTGCCCAGAAGTGGCTCATTCCCAGGCGATATTTCGGAAATGCATCTTGGAGTTCACATATCATTTCTCCAGAAGAGAACAGCTCGGAAAGGACATTGCAGGTTTCCTAGCACTGGTACGGAGACTTTTGATAAAGGGAAATGGCACTGGAAGTGCGCCCGTTGTTTGTAGTATATTTCTTGATTAAATCCAAGTCTATTTCAAGTCAGATGGGTTTTATGTTAACAAATATGTTCCTTTCAGGGCCACCATGCCGCGCCCCAATCTATAGTGACTCTTCAACCAAAAACATGAACCAACACTTGGCTTCACACCATGGCGTTAATAAGGAGTATCCTGATGGTGGACTTGAAAAGAGTCATGCTGCAAGTGCTTCAAGAATTGAAGCTGCCTTTGGCCGCAGACCAGCACCTGGAATAAGATTCAATTGTGATATCCTTAAAGAAATGCTTATACGATGGATATATGTCACAAATACATTATTTACCGCTGTTGAAGATCCTACCTTCCGAGTACTATTAAAATACCTACTCACTTGTGTATGTAGTTTCTATATTATTTCACTCCAAGTCTATGTTCTGTCAATAAACTTGGATTAGTAAATTAACTTTAATAGATATCACAACCTGACGGACTACAAACTACTCTTTCTAAGTCAAGCTCTACGATTACAAATTGGATTCTCTCAGTATGACATATCTACAGATATTGTGAAGACATATTTACAGGCCCTGCCATTTCACATTCATCTCAGCTTTGATCTCTAGAGCTCACCAAATCATCGTTCATTCTTAGGCGTTGTAGGTCACTGGGCAACTGAAGATAGACAACTCCGATCAGGAACACTTGGCTTCCGTGGCTTTTTTCGATCCCATAGTGGTCCCAATATTCCTGAAACATTACTAAACGTGTTAGATCATTATGCAATTACAACTAAGTTAGGATATATTACTACCGACAATGCCAGTAATAATAATTCAGCTTTAGTAGAGCTAGCCCGCCTTCGGGCTATTCAAAACATTTAGTTCAAGCCTCAAATTAGCCGCGTAAGATGTTTTACACATATAATTAACTTAGTTGTTAAGGTTTTTCTATGGGGATCTGATTGGGAAGCCTTTGAAAATGAGTTTAACAGTCAAAATATTGAGCGCAATCAGGTGCCAGAGAGAGAGTACCTGCAAGCCTGGCAACAAAGAGGCGCAATGGGCAAACTTCACAATTTTGCAACCTGGATCTTGCGAACACCACAGCGCCGTGACTGCTTGAGCCAAAAGGTTCATCACACTCACGGAAATGGCTATCATGGCCCAGTACTACCAGTAGTAGGTAATCTAACAGGGTGGTCAAGCGATGCTGATGCAATTGACTCTGCTTTCGAACTTCGCGATATTCTTAATAAGTTTGTTGGGATTTCTATTACTGAGGAAGGTCATATGCGCAACCGGCAGAACCTAGCGGATAATACCGCGATTACTACTGACCCTTTGCCTGACATCAACATTCATGATCAAATCCCTTTGGATGCACTCACACTTGATGATTGGCTTGATTTAACAGCAATAATGTTTATTTTAAAAGACTTTCGGGTTCTCACTTTGCAACTTCAAGGAACCGGTTCAGGTAGAAATCATGCGAATTGATACGTGGCTCGAGTACTGCCAGCAAGGGATGATTTGCTTGCCCATTTAGAGAATGTGACAGTGTTCTATGCCGACATGTCTATTTATAGTGTTCATTTATTGACATCAATTAATCATGCATGGTCCATTCTTGATAAGTATTGGACTCTTTCAAGTTAGTATCAATATTTAATATAATACTGACTGGAAAATCTTGTGTTTAGGTACTACTCGTTGGCCGACCGTTTGCCAGCATTATATGCTGCTGTCGCACTTGATCCAGATCCTAAATTGAAGTATTTTGAACTCAAATGGGCAGCACATCCCGATTGGATAGCACTAGCCAAGACAAAGAGTCAAAATCTATGGGAGTCAGAATATCGATCTCTTCCACAATATATTGACACAACACCCGAGTTACTCGCAAGGTCATCACTATTACCATCTATCAACCGCCTTTCTGAGACTTGAAATTCCAGTCTCTTAGCTCCCGATAATACGCTTGCCAGATGGAAGCCAAAAGAGCGGGCCAGGCTCACCCATGATGACATCGATCAGTTTGATCGGTTTCAGATTAGTGAAGAAGCTGATGAGGTATCAGACATACTTCTCTACTGGGCAGCCCATTTGAAAAACCCACGATGGACACAATTATTCCATATGGCTCTTGAGATTCATAGTATAGCAGCCATGTCTGCCAAGGTAGAGTGTGTGTTGAGTAGGTAAGAAGTTTGTTGTTTAAAAATCTGAACTTGTTGTATTTGCACGTGAACTAACATGGAATTTATTCGATATAGTCGAAAGAATCTGATTAGGGATCGGCGAGGCGCTTATGAGATGAGGTTATTGAAGCAATAGAGTGTATGAAGTCATGGAGGAAAGCTGGCTTCATTCCGGAGGAGACTTTGGCAGAGGTTGAAACTATGATTGAAGATCTTGAACAGCGCTCTAGCATGATTTCCCAGGCAAAGAGAGCTGGATTGACAGTCATTTCTGGTGAATCTGATATGGGTATGCAATCTGATAGTGCTATAACTGAAGCTGGTAGTTAGTTGTTCTATCTAGATGGCTATTTTATATGTCATTATAGTTACCACACATTCAAAGTTGCACCTAGGGTAACCGTTGTATACTCTCTTTTCGTTTGTCTGGAAGTGAGGGCCAGTTGAGAATAATATTGTGGGTAATGCTTTTTGTACTGCAACACAAAGGGAAGATGAGGCGATCTTGGCCTACAGTTATCACTATTAGTTAGCCTACTATCTCAAGTGATTTTTCATAATTTTTGTTAAGAAAGCGAAATTGTTCCTGTATTTTTAAACCTTTTCTGAAATAGGTGCCCAGGGTGGGTAAGAATAGCTCGGCATAGTAGTGGACTCTTTTGATACAACAACACAAGCTAGAGATGAGCAGCTCCTTGGCTGCGATAAATATCATTAATTAATTTACTATTCAATTTAATTTTTAATACTTTTTGTTAGGAATGCGAAATTATTCTTTTATTTTTAAAGTTATTTTATAACTGTAGCGGCCGGATATATCCCATTGGGCCAACTGTCACCTATAGGGCTGACAATCACATGTGGGGTGGGGAGGCAGATTGCACAACTTGAGACACCAGCAGTCACCGCCCGTCCGTCCCGGGCTGTCATCTGGACGGACGCCAAAATACCATCCATCCCGAGCACCCTTCCAGACACTGCCGTCCGTCCCGTCCTGGCCTGAAGACGGACGGACTTGACGCTTGGGTTCACTGCCCACATACCGCGCTCTGCTAGCCACCAGCCTCTTTCCTCTCTCTCTGACCCTCTTTCTGTTTTTTAGCCTCACATTTATCGGTAAACCCCCCCCCATATTTGTTTTAGCGCTCCTGTTCAGGGAAAAAGCCTCATGTTAAGATTTTAGTGTGGTGTTGGGAAAGTGAATATCATCTATACTGGAGGGGATGCTTCTCCCTAAAAACCACGCATTCTAGACACAGGTGGATTATATGGGCGCAGTATATAAAGTCAGATAACAAAAAACTTGGGCCGATGTCCATTTTACACCGAAACACAGGATTCTTTACCAATCATTTAATCACCTCCAGAAGGTTCCGCTTTAGCCGATATCTGACTGGAAACAGGCAAAGATTAGTTTTCAAGAAGGAAATTTGGCTCGGGAGTTTATGGAATTGAGAAACCAGAGAGAATCTGCAGCAAAGGTGGCTATCATGTATCTTTTGTGTTGAAGCCCCATACAAAACCTCCAGCTGCTTTGAGATCTTACCATACCATTGCAGAAAGAATCATGAGCTGTTAATATTTGGGCTTGATATTCCCATGATAGAAAGCAAGAGCTGAACTCATTCTCCTTATAGCTTCTTGAAATTTCTTACCTAGCTGGTTCCAAGCTATGGGTTCCTGAAAATTCACATTTTTGGTTTACAATGGCCAAACTCCCGAGTTCTTTTGCCATCCGCCTCTAGAATACCTCCCTGATGCTTATTTATTGACATTGTGCTGCACCTGGGGACGAAGCCTAATCTCTGGAGCTGTATTACCTGGCTTTTAAAACCTAGTGACGCGGGGTACCGTGGGTCACTAGTGCTTTGTGATTTGATTGGTGGCATGACCTTGTCGCTTCAAGAACAACGACAACATATCTGAAATTCATTACTTCTCGCATAAAGGACAAACAAGAATAATCTGGAAAACTCAGAACGAAGTAGGATCTGGGTGTCCATTGAAGAAGTCAGGTGCAGGGTGAAGAGAGGAGAAGGGAAGGTGAAGCGTTAGGAATGGAAGAGAGGTGAAGCGGAGGAAATGAAGGAAATGAAGGAAATGGGAGCGAAGAGATCAGGGGAGGTTGGACAAGGACGGAAGATATACGGCAAATGTTATAATAGGGAAAGAGCGGCTGAGAAAGGATGCTACAATGTGAAAGCTTTCTCAGTTATGTATTTAAGGATTCCTGGTTCCCTCCTGAGTGCGGAGGTGGGGTCGAGGTCAAGATATCCTCATCCCCCAATTTCAAGTTCCCTTTGACGTGGAGAGTCTTTAGTTTAACTTTAAAAAGTGTAGGACTCTTCCGGAAGGAGGGTTTCTCTCAGGGTGGGAGAGGCAGAAGAGAATAAAACAAGTCAGGGGCTACAAAAGGTTGTTTCGATGGGTACGAACCCCCTGCACATCGGTATCAAGCACACTGAGAGCCAAGCCACCTTGACGGAGCCGCATCTCCAGAGGTTGCATTATGCAATTTCGCAGTGGTAACATAATTTACGGCCATGCGGCTCTTCACCATGATCTGGCTCACCATGGCAGCCACCGGAACATCAAATATATATTTGATTATCTTCATACATTGTACTAGTAAGATCATGAAAATTTGTTAAATAGTACTTTTGAATATGGAGATTCAGAATCTGGTATTTTCATTTGATAATAAAAGACGGTTTCTCTTGTATATTAACTTTAGTCTGAACTGGTTGAAATACTATTTTTTCTACAATAGTCGTAGAGAAAGTTGAAACCAACAGCAAATATGATAGTTTACGCATGTAATCAGATCTTATAGGGCTAGTATTTGATATCAAAAGTGTTTTATTATTGGCTTGTAGCTATGTTGGAAGATGCTGTGACGGTAAAAACAAGAATAGCGAAATATATATCCTATAAACTGGATAAGATGATATCTGCTAATGCGGCTTACCTAAGATTCCAATACTTTCTGATATACTTCAGTTAAGTAATACTAGATATGATATAAACTTTCAAGGCAGTTGGTTAAGTCTTGCATATCGTATTCAAGGTTGATTAGAAAGTGATTTCGAAGGGAATAATATCCCTTAGCTACACCGATGAAGGTTACATAAGCCGGATGAGGCTAAAAGCTGAATTATAGTATCTACTAATATATCTAAAGCTATCTAATAAGTTTTAGTGAGATTGGGTATTGGGATTTGGAGATTTCGCATCACAACTCCAAAAACATTAAATATCAAGAGCAAAATTTAGTGTTTTTGTAGTTTAGCTGTGAAATCTCCAAATCCCAATATCCAATCTTACTAAAACTTCTTAGATAGCTTTTAATATATTAGCAGATACCATAACTCAGCTTTTAGCCTCATCCTGCACCTGTAGCCTCCATGGTTGTGGCCAAAGGGTATTATTTTCTACTAAATTACTTACCAATAATTATAGAATAACATTTGCAAGACGTAACCAACTGCCTTGAAAGTTTATATCATATCTAGTATTACTTAATTGAAGTATATCAGAAAGTATTGGAATCTTAGGTAAACCGCATTAGCAGATATCATCTTATCCAGTTTATAGGATATATATTTCGCTATTCTTGTTTTTACTGTCACAGCATCTTCCAACATAGCTACAAGCCAATAATAAAACACTTTTGATATCAAATACTAGCCCTATAAGATCTTATTACATGCGTAAACTATCGTATTTGATGTTGGTTTGAACTCTCTCTACGACTATTGTAGAAAAAATGAGATTTGAACTAGTTCAGACGAAAGTTAATATACAAGAAGAAGAGTCTGTTATTATCAAATGAGAATACCAGATTCTGAATCTCCATATTCAAAAGTACAATTTAACAAATTTTCATGATCTTCCTAGTACAATGTATGAAGATAATCAAATATACATTTGATGTTGGTGTGGTTGCCATGGTGAGCCACATCCTGGCAAAGAGCTGCATGTCCGTAAACTACGTTAAAGATGGATTTGCAAGTGAGTGGGATGGTGTGTTGGAGAACTTGTCATACCCAAATAATCCCAGAGAGCTGCAGGCTTTGTTTAGAGAGAGGAATATGGCCACCCAATCAGTGATCTAGACTAGTGAGTTATCTAATTGTAACAGGTTTATTCCTGTCTAACGAAAATACAATAGGACCGGCGATAGACCTGCTAGCGCTGGTGCTAAGGGAGGCTTCAAGGGACCGGTAGCTAGAAGGATAATAGTTGAAGGACGAATTCGGCTAAGGGACTCAGGGATTGCCGTTCAACCACGTGTATTCTTAGACTTAAGGTCTGTCGAAGTCTGCTGTCTCCTGCTAGCCAGGAGACTGGTTTAAATACAAAACCCATGAGTGATAACCTTCCTGCAATCACGATCATTACCAGTAGCTGCGCACATACCGGAATCCTGTAATCCTGCAAGACCAAAGAAAGAAACAAAGCTCAGCCTCCACCAGTGCTACATGACTATTCTGTACCCGGAATCCTAAATATAAACTTCCAGCAAAGTAAACTAAACATAGCAATATGATAGCATAGCCTATCTGACTCAGAGACAGTGGCGGAGCTGAAATCAAATCAAATAAACCAAATATATATAAACTAAACATAGGAGATCCTGCACTGCACGCTCCTGTGTACCGTTACCGGAACATGTACACATGTTAGACTAATACTGGTCCTCATCGTATGTAATACTGGTACTGGTACGCGCTAGGGAACCTATCCAGTGTTCCCAAGCGGCCAGTCTGGACCATAGTCCGGACCATGGTTCAGCAGTCCGGTCAGTGCGGCCATGGTTTTGAGAAGCCTGGGTCAGTCCGGCTTAAATTATCAACGGCCGCCCAAGCCTGCACGCGCCCAGGCAACCGCCGGGTCGAGAGGATAGGTGACTGCCAGATGCCCAGGCAAAGCTGCCAGATGCCCAGGTAAAGCCGCCCAATGCCCAGGCAAAGCCTGCAGATCCCGGGTAAAGCCGCCAGATACCTTGACAACGAGTGTTGCTTGTGTAAAACTCAACACTGATTGGCTGAGCTGTTCGCTTATGACACTTTATGTTAAAATTCACGAAGATTCCATACCTGCACTATCGTCGGAACACTGATGGAACATGGCTGAGAAGAATTGAGTTTGATTGTTGTTGCACGATTGACTAGTATGGTATCTGATGGGTTACGGTATGTTTGGTTGAGACGTTAGTTAAAGGGGAAAGGCTTGGGATGTTTTAGGGATTGGCACTAGAGAAGACTAGAGGAGAGGGATTAAGGTTTACCAGGAGTTGGAAGGTTTAAGTGTCACACTATGATAGTTAGGAAACGGACGGTGGTGTCAGGACTGCGCAGGATCACAGTGGATGGGCGAAATGGTATAGGAGGATGAAACGAAAGGGATGGCAGAAGGGAGTAGAAGTTTCGGGAAACCTGTTTGGACTCAGATGGTGAGAGACGAGTGGAGAGTGTTGCGGAAGATGGATTCCTTTTTGTATGGTCAAGATTGTGTATATATAGGACAAGGCTGGAGACGTAGGAAGAACAAGAATCTCAAGGTACTCTCACCTCATCATAGCCCAATTTAATTGGACTTTAAACTGAACTATATAAATTAACCGACAGATACCCGGCCATTCATAGATATTTGCGAAAGCCGTCCGGCTGCTGGCTGCTCCCACCCCAATTAGAACAATAAATGCTACACGGTGTGTGTGCTTTTAGATCATCTTAAAGTCAATCAATGTCGCCAGCTTATCCATATATCCAATATCTAGTTCTTGTGTTCGCGTCTTTGACCGTTGCGCATTTATTCAGACACCCCACGATAGCCCTCTGAAAGGTTTTACCTCTAGAAGTAAAGTTTCCAGCCGAGTGATCACATATTTCAAATGTTGAAACACTGGAAGTCACGTGTATCAACCCTAACCTTAATCTGTAGAAAGGGCTTTCTGCAGATTAAGGTTAGGGTTAAAAACCTGAGGCCTGCAGGTCACCCAGGCCGGGCCCGGCTTTTTTTTTGGAAAGCCGGTTTCCCATAGTCCGGCCCGGCCGTCTCTGAAAAAGCCTGGGTCAGTCCGGCCGTACCCAAAGCCGGACGGACTGGCCGGTTGGGCACACTGAACCTATCCCCCTCCAAGGCCCGCTTTCGTCGCGCATGATTGGTTTTGAGAGCAGAGCTGAACTCAAGGACAGTGGGGTAGGCCAAGAGTACCGGCAAACTTCGACCTGTGAGGGAAGGATTATGGGCGCTGATCGGTTAGAATGGCGCTTGTAAGGCTGGAAAATAGAAGAGGGATCTTACATGATGCCATTAAACAGCGTCTGTTGAACTGAGTGATTCTCCATGTATTGGGAAATGAATGTGATTGCATAAGGAGAAATTGAGACTAAAAGAGTAAAGGAAACGGGGCTTCCGGAATACAAGTGTTTCTCCCAAGATACTCAAACAAGGGAACCGATCGAACCGTATACTGTCAATTCTCTCGTCTGCATAGTCATATACAAGATGGGAGACTTTAACTCCACTAACCCGGATTACAGGTGTCCCCGATGAGCAAGAATGTCTTCAGAGTTACCACCTGGGAATGTCCCACAACCCCCGTCATAGTATACTGGTATTGTCAGGCTCACACACACACGACTGCTTTGGGAAAGAGAACTCGCATTATGTTTTCTAAATTTAGGCAAGTTGCCGCACACCCTGTTCCCCAACCATCCTGATTTCTTGGCACATCATCCACACGATCATTTGTTTCAAAAATGGGTTCTGCATGAGGCTTTTGAGGGAGGGCTAACCAGCCAGTGTTACTGGGGGAAAAAAGCAGACACGAGGAGAGCTCACCTGATTTCAGCCTGGTGGGCACTGATGCAGCCGGGATCGCTCAGCCCCTACCTAGAGAGCTTGGGCCACTTCCTCTCTTTCTCGATAACGATGGTTTCTACTCCGTTCTTGGCCCTCTGGCACACCACACACAAGCCTCAAGCCTGTGAACCCACCAATGATGCTCTCGCTTACAACCCGACCAATATCTCAGCCACCGTAACACCTCCCAAAGACAAGATCTTCTGTGGATCATCCAGATGTTCTGGAAACAGGTTCGTCCCCTTCCATTTTATTACCGTCCTTGGCATCGACTAACCCACAGGAGGGGTCCACATACATGCTCCCGTCGCTTCTACACTTGCAACGAGCCAGGCTGTATTCGAACAACCCCGTTCGGAACTAAACAAGCCCTCAACCGACACTATGAGGTAGTCCACCTTGCCGAGAGGTTCGACTGTCCAGCTCCTGGATGCGAGAATGTCGGCGAGAAAGGGATTAAGAGATTTGACAATCTGGTTGCTCATATAAAAAACAAGCATCCTGGTGCACACCCCGAGTAGCCGTCGGCTGATCCGCAGAGCTGCCAGGACTGGCTGACCTCTGTTTGGAGATCGCCCTAGCGCGATGGTTCTGTGATTGTCTTTTGTTGTGTTATTTTTGATGATATCGAAGCAGTATGGGGTTACGTTATTTTTATTTAAAACTAAATTGATCCGAAATTTTGCACGATATCTCCAGTTTTTGACCTGTTTTTATTGCTGTGAACTGGTACTCATCAATAGGCCAAGGAATCAGTGATGCAAAGCCGAAAGCTTTGTTGAACTGATATCCACCGGGGCACTTGACTCTGGTATGTGATTATAGTGGATGAGAAGTGGGAAACCCTTGAAAAAAGTATTGTTTCTGGTGGTATGTGTATGTTTGTCATCAAGTACCATACCAAACAAGGGAATCGAGCCAGTTGCTGTTTCACATCAAACCTGACCCCTCTTTTGAAAGAAACACTTCGCATCATCCATAACGTCTCTGATAAAAAAGATTCTTACCTAGCCACATCGACCTATAAGTATTTGGGGATAGGTATTTCTGGTGTAATGTAGCCGACTGCCTAGGTATCCCACCACCCTGCAGGTACTTTTTCTTCGAAATAGGCTATGATCGGTAGAGAGTGTATTGGGGTTCTTGTCCGTTCTGTGCTGCCAGCAGCGTCCTATATATACACAAAAACTCTTCACGAAAACCTTTCTCCTTTGTCCATTGCTCAAGCGCATTCTTCCGTAACTGTTTCTTTCTTTCCAAACCACACTCTCAACTATCCAACACATCTCGTCTCTGAATCCCTTGACTTCGTCTGAACTACATACAGAGTTTTCCCTTCCTTAACGGTCCTGATACCGGTGCCTGTTTCACCAACATGATAGTGTGACACTTGCTTGTTCCAATTTCCAACTAATCTTAGTTCCAAACCTTCGACACCTCCTAGTGTGATTTCTCCATGTTCCCAAAACATCTCCGCTGCAGCTAACCTTTAGTCCATACATGTCATCGCTTCAACTTCCATACCTCCAAAACAATCTCCAAACAAAGGTTCCCCTCATCCAGACATTTGTTGTACTAGCCGTGTCGTAGAAATGGAACCTTCGTGAATGTTCTAACAAATACTGTAACACTTTTCCGGTTACTAAAGTGCAGTGGGCACCAAATATATCTGCAGGTTAAGCAGTTACCATATGGTCTAGAATAATTGAAGGGTATGCTATTACTTTTGAGTCCGTGCTCACAACGGGGCAGCCCGTCCGTCCTAGAGGAGGGCGGAGGTGGGCAATGTTGTACGGCCCCCTCCCACCCTTACCCCAACCTGCCCTGCAACTCATCGGCCAGGACTATGGCCCACCACCCCCCGGGGAAATGTCTCATACTAGCCCTCCTTGCCGTACCCTGCAGTCACCCTACACTCTTCCCACAGCCCGATTTGTTGAAAGTCACCAGAGATCACTCCCCAGTTTCCTATAATCTTTGATTTATTTATTTTTTTGGATCAGTATTATATTATGGTAACTAAGGTATTGCTTCCTTTTCCATTAGTATTCTTACCTTCCAACAAATTTTTTTTCCATCTACCGTAACTCGTTTTCCATCGACGGAGACAGAGGTAGTGGTGAAACTTCGCCGTGATCACGGATGCTAAGATTACAGTATGACGATATTTGATCGCGTGAAACACTTTCTTCGTAGAATGTTCTTACGCACAAGAAGCGCTCACGAATCATGGGGATGGATTTCGCGCTTCAAGGTTCTTCCCAGAGTCTCCTGCATTCTTGACTTGTGCCAATAATGGGATATTAGGAGTGAGACTAGCCATATAAGCGCCCATTCCCTCCCATAGTTAAAATATAATAATGCACTTCTTTAAACACAAATCTTTAGTTCTGCTTGGTGCATGAAATTGTTTGATGGCACAAAATTCTTAGCCCGGGAGTACCCCGCAGTCCCCCATTGTCCCTTAGGCCAATTTTCAATTGGTCTTACCTTGTATGGCTCGTCATCCTTAGCAATGACCCACCCGCTTGCGGTTTCCGGAACAAGAGCGGACCGCATTTTGTCATCTCATCCCATCTAGGGCTGTTAGAGGTGGTGTCACAAATCGTGACTAAGCAAGGCAGATTTCACATGACTCATACTTATGAGTCATAAGGTATGTTGGATTTCACACTATGACGTTACTTGACTCATAGTTCTCACATGACTATGCACTTGCG
>Ga0307509_10007290_pt1 | contig 14514 bp, 9 predicted proteins | sample 10_EM_MG_FD_202245 | JGI IMG/M metagenome (GOLD analysis project Ga0307509, IMG submission 202245) | Populus trichocarpa ectomycorrhiza microbial communities from riparian zone in the Pacific Northwest, United States - 10_EM | ecosystem: Host-associated > Plants > Roots > Unclassified | place... | reverse complement strand
CTTCAGAGTCAGATTGATAAGAAAACGTCATATCATACAACCTCAGACAATGGTGTCATTACATCTATAATCTTACATAAAACGGATGTGAAAATAAAGTCACTTCCGCAGTGAATGTTCCTATACTCAGGTTCAACGTTCAACGTTCATCTTCCATTTGATCCACGTGACCCGCGTCCTCGGACAGAAGATATGATGATACAAACATTCAAGAAGCGGGAGCATGATCAAGACCTGGTTAATGAAATCGAGTGTAAGTGAAGTGTCTCGACCTCCCACCCAGGCAAAATTAGCGAGGATGTGGCTGAAACTAGGAACCGCGTTATTCGGACAGAAGCACCCATGGACCAGCTTCTTTGTTGTCGGTTGCAGGAGCAGTGATATAGATAAGCCGTACAAGTGAGCATCTTGTGCCAGTGCCAGTGGTACACTGGACCAAAGACGCCATTAGTTGTGAGACGACGGAGAGTTTTTAGAGTCCGCTCCTCGCCACGTGAGGATTGCATCAGCATACTATCAACAGCATCGTGTCTTGCGTGAGAAGATAATAATTTCTTACGGTATTGGTGACCTTGGCTAGCCCCATGGATTTGACTTTTGGGCACCATGTTTTCCTTTCGCCTTCCTCATCCGGACTCGGAAATCTTGCTCAATCCACAGATCCCTACAGTGTTCGCATCAGAATCACAATCCGTTGATTGCCCCCGGGGCCCTTCAAACGAATTTCCGTCAGAATCAGTGAGCCTATCTCGGGCCCCAGGTTTTCACACGCCGTGTGGGCACCAGCCGTGAGGTAGAGTGGGTCGTTCACAAAGAGGTTGAAGGCAAGTCCTTTTGGCGTTCCGTGCTCTTATCAATCGCGCTCGTGATTATGCTGCGTTGACTCGGTGGAACGTTCCGCAAGTCTGTCCGGACCTTTCTGTATTAAGTCGCTTCTTTCCAGGATCACCTGGTGCCTTCATGTACGCTAAGGCCCTTGCCTGCCATTGGCAAGGTACTGCCACGCAATATAATCAATCGGCTCTGATCATTATTACGGAGGGGTTCACCCTAGCAAAGGTAGCTGTCGAGTTAACTCGACACAGGTTAGCCATTGTCCCATACCTTATACCTAATACAAGTCCACCTACTATCGTGACCCAAATATCAACTTTGGGCCATCATAGGATGGCGTGATTGATTGGATCCCTTACTTTGCCTTGGATGGATGACTGTGATCTAAGGTTATGTCCATCGTCCTTCGTACCGGATCTCCTGTGGTGGCAGCTCGAGTGTGCTCTCGTACACATTTTATAGCCATTAAGTCACTGGCGTAACTAAGCTACCTTAGCTGGTAACAGGATTTGATACATCAGTGGGAGGGCCATCACCCGGTATATGAGATCACCAATCAAGGTTTACAGCCAACAGGCGTAGATTCAAGGCGACCCTGACCAGATATTGCATTTAACAGTACTACAGTACCATACTACGTTTCCAAGTCTACGACAAGTCCTATCCATTTCCAGACCGTCGACAGGATTTTAAATAGCAGAGGACATGATGATACGTTCCCGGTACTGCATGTCGTATTCCCATTCCCACTTCTCACCCGCCAAAATCCTCCTCGTGCCCGAGCGGCATTGCAGATTCAGCATGGCCAAGATCGCCGCAGGCTGTTGTCCCTGGGTGTTGGCACCAGCCGCACCACCGTGACCAACTGTTTACGATTCGGCACTTGCGCCTTGCCACACGGCAAATATCATGAACCGTGAGGAGGGCTGCCAGTACCGGGTTGATCCTGTGATGTGCGAGTGGTGTACTCCCCGGCTTCCAGTACTATGGTAAGCTGGACTTGGCGGTTATGTCCGTGGCTTCTAGCTTCCTGTAGGGCGTTCTGATTTTCGGGGTAACATGATTCCTAGGACACCCCGGTTTTCATGTGGATACTAGTACCCATCATCGGGAATACATTCCCGTCCTGTTGTCCTTTCACTGATTGACGTACTCATTGGCGGTGTTCTCAGTGGGGCAGTTTCTGTGATTACGACTCTTTCACCGTCTGTCGACAGGAAATATGTCGTATCATCTAGATTGCTAGCGGTGCTATCACTATCAGACCATTGCGCGTTCGCATTTGTGGCTGCGGCTGCATTCATCATCAGTGACGTGTTTGCGCAGCAGAATACTGCAGTTCGATTGCCGAGGCCCGTGGCTGGCAATGGCAAATATCCCGCTTCTTCCGCTTCCCGAAAAGCAATGCATCGTGTGGTTAAGGTTGCCACGATCGGACCGCTTTTTCGAACTCCGTTCGTCGGAGTGTCAGATAACTGCCAGATAATATAATACGTAATAAATTACATGGACCGCTCCGACGGCAAACAGCGGCTGACACGGTCACGAGACCTATCGCGAGCTATCTCGAACTTTTGAACTCTGGTCGAGTCGAGTCCCTTGTCGCACTGACTTTATACTCTGGTTGTTCCATCTTCCTTCATATCCAGCCTGCAAATCTGGCAGAGCTTATTTGCTATGTACCGCACACACTCATTGCCATCCACTTATGAACACAGCACAATCGCACCGCCTCCATCATCCGTCTCATCTCGTTCCTCCCGTATGCCTACCGTCTTCGTCCATCCACCCGAGGACGAGGCAATGCCTTGGTGTGCGTTCGACGCCAGTCAGGAGAACGCAGATTGTGAGATGGAATCCACGACATCTGAGGTGGAGGACCTCCAGTCAAGGCACGATGACTTGCCTCAGACCGTACACCCCCCCGCAGAGGACGCGCCGGCGTTCCACCGTTCGCAAGCAGACAGCGCTGTGGTCATGCCGCGGCACGGCTCTTCCCACTCCTCACTCTCAGCAAGTCGAAATCTGCTCAGGCTCTCAGTGATACCTGAAAGTCCGAAGCGGCCGAAGGAGAGGGACGACGACGACATTGTCGAAATCATGAAAGTGCGCCGCGGAGAGGGCATGCCGGACGTCACATACGCGAACGGGTCTGTACCCACGCTCAGGAGATCCAAGACGCTGCGCTCGCGAGCCGCACAGGCTTTACGCTCGATCAAGAATGTCGGGAAGGTCCCGCGTAGGCCGATGGTAGAACACGTCATCCAAGCTAAAGAGAACGACCAAATTGCAAAGACCAAGGCACCTACACCTACGCAAGCGCCACCAACTGCGGACAAGTACCGTGTCAAGGGCCAGCCCGCGCATACTCAATCGAGCTTGCCGCGTCTGAAGAAGCGCGTATCGCAGCCCCTGTCCAACCTTTTTGGTCTTGGTAGTGGCTCCGAGGCTTCTCCAAATGGCTCAGATGCGATCGGTGCCAGTATTTCACCATCCCATTCCAAGGGCTTTCGGACGCTCCCATACTCCCGCAGCGCATCCGCATCTACTTCTGCTCTACAGCTATTTACGGACGAGCCCACTCGTCCCACATCGCCAAGCTTCTCAATACGCAGCACCCGACAGAAGTTCTCGTTTGTCAATCTCCAGTCTATATTCTCCGGGAGTACGCCAAGTGCCGGCGAACAGGTGCCAGAGCCCCAACAGGCGGAAGCAAATCCAGAGATCGATGACACTGCACCGCTGCGCACGGTACGGACGCCGGTGGATGAGGGGTGGGACTCTGAGGAGGACTACGATTCGCCGCGGCGGCACGCCGACCTTGGGCCGGTGCGCAGACCTCCAGAGGAGGACTTGTATCCTGGGGAGCGGGAATTCGGCTTTGGGATGCGACTCAATTCGTTGCATTTTGAAGATTTCCGCTTTGATGCGGATGCCTTTTAAAGTTAGTTCTCGTTCTCTCTCGGAAGGACATGTCTGCGAAACCTGTCTTTTCTTTTGACATTTTTCACGCATTGTGTACAAATAACCACGTTGTCACAGCAACCATATATCTCGATTCCCTCTCGTCTTCTGTCCCCTTGCTTTACGCTCTGCTATCTGGTCGATGCTTTTTTAAAGGTCACGATGTGATGTCCACGATATCGTCATACATTCTATTGCTTTCAAACCTACTATCTCGTCGTTCTCGTAGAATCAATAAATTATTCATGCGGCTGGCTGCACCCCAATTGAATAGGGTTGTAGAGTTCGAGGTACACCGTCTTAGGTGAGTCATCCTGACACCACTCCCCTGTTCCTGACATCTCTAAAGGTGAGGCTTTTTGGGACGTCCTTGAGAGACTGCCTGCATTGAGACATTACGTGTGTTACAGTTTTTGTGGCGTGGCCAGTCTCCAGAGATCCGGAACAATCTTCCACAGGAACAAAAACAGAAGTCCGACGTAGCCAGTTAGCTCGGGATGCTAGCTACCGGGGAAATTAACATTGAAACCCTATCAGGATGTCAAAGCGGAGGCAGTGTCCTAGGACACGTGATGAGCCGTAGCAAGGTGTTATCGCCGTCGCTGTCGGGATTTTACTGATTTACCAAACTAGCCAAATTTCCCGGGTTCATACACACCCTGATCAAATAAAGTGTGACATGATTTAGGTCATGAGTGCTAGGATCATTTGTGGAAATTTTCAGTGATTAATGTTGAGAATGAAACAAAAACAATAGGGGCGTTGACAAAATAACTGTGTGAATCATTATCTATGAAGCTCATGACGAGCAAAATAACAGAATAGGTGTGCGTACTGTCGGTATAGTTGCGTGATCATCATGGTGATCACATCGTGCATGGACAGACTCGGAACACCAGTCCCGCAGCACTACAGTATGTATTATCATTCCGTTGTCGGTCCCACAGGCAGATTGATTACAAAGCAATTTACCTCAGTTGCTCAAATGACCCCATCACGTACTCCTCCACCACGTGCAGGTACCAAGGGCACAAATCGCCCGAGCGATCGGAGCGATACTGTACTCTATAGAAATCTTTACACAGCCGCTTATCGGCATTGTGAGCGACACCAAGAGTGGAGCGTTTCCACTACCCCACCCCAAACCTGACGAGCTCCGAACGCATGTCCTCCAGCGTGGTTGAACTGTCGAGCGTCACGCACACAGAGCGCTCTAGTGTCAATGCGGCGACGCCCGATGAGACAGATATCAACTTGTCATCTACAAGCTTGGCGCCTACAAGACCAGCGCCTGATGATTTCCCAGATGGGTGATACGGGTGGCCAGTAGGTCGTTGTCCTGGCCTGCAGTGCTATCAGGTATGCCGTCGCCTCCGCCTCCGCCTGAGGGCCTCTGCGTTACCACTTACCACAGTCAATCGACCCGGAAGTTCAACGGAATAACCATCCTGTTTTTTTTTCAAAGTTTCTTCTTTGGGGGTTGACGTACTCCTGGGGCATTGTGCAAGCTCGACTGACGCAAGCCAAGCTTGCTAGCGACTCGCAATTGTCGTTCATCGGGTCGACAGCGATCACGTTCATCTCTTTGACCGCTTTGATCAACGTGCGCCTCATTCGATGGCTGGGCACGAAGAAGACATGCGCCCTTGGCTGCGTCTTCCTCGGGTTGGGCCCCATCCTAAATGGGTTTTCCGTGACGAGCTATTCAGGACTCTTCGTGACCAATGGTATCGTCCTAGGCCTCGGGACCAGTCTGACCTTCATGGTGAGCATCGCATTCCGAATTTTTTTTTCCATCGGCCGACGATCACCTGACTAGGTGTTGTCACTCAATGTAGGCCCGCGGATCTCTTCCGGCCCAATATTTCAAGCGTCGGCGTGGTTTTGCCAATGGACTGGTATTCGCAGGGAATGGACTTGGGGGGTCCGTCATCTCCATCGCGCTAAATTCACTCATTGACTGAGTCGGGATCCCCTGGGCGTTCAGAATTCTCGGGTTGACCACTTGGGCCGTGACGATACCGGCCGCATTACACTCAAGGAACGGATGCGAAGGAGTGCGGTCTCCGTAGAATGGTTCCTACGATATCTCCTCTGTTGCGGTTAATGTTAGTTACTCATCTGGGTCACGTGTCAAGGGGACACTTTCGTGATCCCAAATTTGTTCTCCTCTTTGTTGGGTCGGGCATTGCTACCTTCCCGCTCCTGGTCCCCCCCTTCTTCATCCCACTCTATGCCAATTCTGTGGGTGCTTCCGCAACTCTCGCATCAGGTCTCTTGGCAATCTACAACCTCGCATCCGCCTTTGGGCGTGTTGGCCTCGGGATGCTGGGCGATTTCATCGGCCCAATCTCATCGCTGGTTCTCTCATTAACGGTCAACGCATTGAGCATGCTCGCCATCTGGCCTATCTCAACCAGCGTCGCCCCACTCATAGTCTTCATTGTAGTCAATGGTATCAGCTCAGGTGAATTTTTCGCTCTTATCCCAAGTGTTGTCGGCAGCGTTCACGCTTTGGCCATGACGGTGTCTGGATGGGGATTTGGTTACTTCTTCGTTAGTCCTTCTCTCCATCATGTACAGTTTGTTTTAACAACAGTTCACTCTAATACAGGGTTCACCCATTGCGGGGTGGCTTTTGCAAGCATATTGTGGTTCCAGTGCCGGTCGTGCAGCTTTCCGTCCTGCCATCTACTACGCTGGCTCACTATCGGTTGCCAGCGCCGGTATTATGGTTGGAATGAGAATGTTGTCGGCTAGGAAACTACTGGCGCATGTACGAAACGAAATATGGGAATAGGGGTAGAAAGCGTGAAAGCTAATAAATAAGTTCCAGGCATGCGTTGTAGAAAAGAACGAGTCTAAAAGGGTGAGTTCGGGGCGCGCATTGGCCTCAGAATGCATGCGTCAGACACGGGAACTGTGATGGTATTGGGAATGGCAATCTACTCACCTCAGAACGCGTGCAAGTCAGACACAAGAACTGAGGGGCCAAAACGAACTACCTACAGTATATAACGAGTGAATAAGGTTCTGGGGTACTGTGCTAAACGAGTGTGCTAGTAGACATCTGTCAAAGACCGAGGAATGTAGGGTACTGTCCAAAGTGTCCATATCTAATCGATCCGATCGTGCGCCGTATTTGCTACATGCGTCTTAGAATGTATGTGCACAGTAAACACAGGAACTATGTCATATTGAGGACAATACCACTACTCGCCTCAGAACGTGCGTGCATGGTAAACATGGAAATTGAGGGCACGAAAGGCAACTTACTCTACGGTATTTAAATGAACAATTAAGTTCTGGGGTACTGAGCTAAAATAAGTACTCCAGAAATCCAGGGTATTTGAAATATCAATGTACTGGGTATATCATGATCTTATCAATCTGCTCGGCACACTCAATTTGCTACAATAGGTCAATTCAATCAAGATTCTCGACACAGCACTAGTGTAGTAAGCAATCACGAGGAAACGGTACTGGGGATACATAGGAAATGAAGAGCAAGCGTGAATGGTGCCAGCCTCAGTCTTTATGGGAATGACTGGGGCACGTAAAGCGCTCAGTATCTGGTCGTACTGGCCTGGTCTGTAGTGCGAATGGGGATATCGGAATTGCAAGCCTGCAAGCAATAGGATGAAACTCCTCGGGGAAGAAATAATGCCGATATCCGAACGAACCGATCTGGCTGTGCGCCAACTTGAACCCCCGAGATCTCTTACGCAGTATGGGCCGGGTGGCTCTTTCGGACAGCCTTGTGGTTTTGATGGACAAACTTTCGGTGTGGTGTCACAGCCCTGCTGTCCAGTCTCAAGTTGCATCACTGACTGACACGACTCAGATATCGATTTTGTGACGACATGGCGAGCAGATGTCAGTGCAATGGACATGTGAGTGAGCATGCATACCGTGACATACAATAGTGTAAGGCAGTGTTTTCCGATATCTCGAACGCCTAGATCTCGCCCCAGCTTCTCCCTCAAAACACAACTGCTAGTCGTGAAACCTGGTGCACTTCGATCGCATTGAGGAGTAGAATAAAAGTTTATCGATTACTCTTTTCTATAAATCGATTAACCATCATACTTTTGATCGAAAATTTGGTACAATGTCCCAGATATTCAGTTTTTTCGTGCTTTTAAAACACTGTGAGAAACTTGAACCTGAAAATAACCAATTTAAGACAAGTTTGAGACATCTTCATGGATTTATTTGGGTATGCATGTGTAAAACCTATGCTAGTAAACCCCTTGTCGGGTTGTAACTCCTAGGCTGTTTCCTTAATTACACCCACCAGACTGTGACTCTTTTTCTGTACGGATTTGGCATGGAACATAACATACTGGCCTGTATACATCATAAACCATTTTCCCTTCTGTGGGCGGAGATTTTTCATAATAGTTAACACAACCTCCGGATAGCTCATTTTTTAGATGAAATTGTTATTTAGGTGTTTTACAAGGGTGTCTAAGTACTAAACTAAGCCCGAAATCAGATCAAGCGCTCAAAACACGGAGAAAAGATGAGAATCGGCATTTTCCCCATACTCTCTCGTCTAGTTTTTAGAAATCAAGACCCCCACGGAGGGTATGAGAATACGGGTGCCTTAAACCGTATTATGGCATTGGATCAAATTTCAATGGGTTAGCGCGCCTTGCACCTTTCGTTACAATCCGAGTCATCAGATAAATCACTGCACACGTATACAGTACATCTGTACGGGCCTAGTGCAAACCTACGGCGCACATGTAATATATTGACGATTTGATCTGTGTTCGATCAATCCGCCTCTGTAGTGGGCTAACTCTTGACTCGCTGCTACTTCTGACTTGGCTACGCCTTTGATCCGTATTTGGATGTGGTAGGATACCCTGCGTTACTCGTGACTGTCTGTATTGGCATAATGGGATGGACAAGAAACTACATTGATTACGTTTCGATGATATACTCGACCTTTGATTCCGGTAATTGTAACTTGGCAATTCTTTATACCGACTCCGCGGCCCCACCGGACTTGACGTCCCCTGGGAGAGTGAGTGGCACCTTTTCAGGTGCATATGGCAATAATACCCGGGGTGAATGGTAACTCGGGAACAGACATCGGCCCAGCCCCTGTTAAGACGTAAAATGATGAAACGCCATCGTGAAACCTTGATACCCACATATATGAACCCTCCGAGACCGAACGCCACGACCCCTTCAATAAATACTCTTCCCGCGCGCGCCCACGTCCCCGGAGCACCGACACTGCATGAGTTCTGCATCGTATAGGCAATCGGGATTCCCATGAGATACCAGAGGAACAGGATCGATAATCGCTTCCAATCCGGACCCTGTGTCTTGTAATCTGCCACGTCAACCACACTGCCAACAAGGTACGCATTCAGGAATCGAAAATGCAGAGAAATATGGGGGAATTGCCCGCACTGTAGTTTGAAGAGACAGGATGGAAGGGAGACCACTGAAAAACAGATGGCCGTGTGCCAGCTTATGTACCATGTCGCCAGAGGCCAGCACACCTCCCACTCAGTAATGGTAGGATTTGATGGGCTGCGGTCTTGGGTGTCTCTGTAGGTTACAAAGGCATAGATGCACGTCTACGAAAGACTAGGTGATCAGTCGGATGAAGGGCTTTGGAAAATTGTTCAGTTATACCAAGAAAGCGAAAATCGATTTAATCACGACTTCAACCGTTATGTGTACGGCAGAGCTCATGGGTGAGAGGGTGGTGTTCGAAAGCAAACTTCGCAAGGATTCAACGTGTCACCTTTTTGAAGGCTCCGACTAGCCAACCGTCGGGTTGTTGGCGGTGAGAGTTACACAGGGGTGGTGTCTGTCAGCACAGCAACGTGTAACCATCGTTGTTCCGCCCGTGCCACAGATAACCCGGAAGATCGGCGGCAGATTGATATTCAAAAGCCGCGCCGACTCCTGCCGTCCCCTCTATGGGCCTGACTGCGCCAGTGGAGACGCGCCAAGCTCCAGACGGATATTCCCTTATTGGCACTCTGGCTTCCGCCGCTCTCACACCACCATGAAAGGTGCTGGAATTCATATCCCAAAGGCAGTAATCCTCACAAAGGACCCAGGACACAGCGTGATCTTGACGCCTGGCAACCGCCATCATTGTTCTCAGAGATTGGCTCTGGTGGTTGTCGAGTTTGTTTTTTGGCCCTTGACCACAATTGGGTTGGGTCACAATTTAACCCTATTTGGATCATCGTGTGTAGTCATACGGGACAGGCCACGAGATGAACGGTTCAGCGCACAATCCCGGGTTTGCCAATTTTATTTTGGCGGGTTGGTCCACGGGTTCTTCTTGAAACGATCCGCAAACGGTGAACTGCTCGTGTGCCACATGCCACATGTACCTCGTGGTGCTCCACCTCCGTCGACTCTCCAATGAAATGGACAGTTCAGCCTCCTGCCAATGCGAATTTGATCTGCTGCCAACCCCACTTCCCCTCAAATAAATCCCCTATTTTACTTACTCCGTCCTCGAAGTGGCGATTCTAACAATGGTTTGGGACAGTGCGGGCTTCTCAAAAGTGCGTACTTTGGTCGTTCGTGCTGCCCTTGGGCTGACTGGATTTGGTCTTTCTTCGGCCAGTTTGCCCCTCTCCTGGGTCTCCCCAACGCAATACCTCAATCCCATGCTCACCCCCTCACGGCGGGCCTCATGCCTGCACTTGCCTCATGCCTGTGCCCACCTCATGCCTGCGCCCATCCTCTCACGGCAGCGCTCCACACCCTGCCTTGCCCTCCTCCTAGGACTCCAACGCCTCGGATTCTGCAGCGACAAGCCCTTCAGTTGCGCTAGCGAGTTCGACGCTGGCAGTGTCCTCCTGTAGGGACAGGTGTGGTGCCTGTGGCCGGCAACACCCGTTGGTGCACCCCAGTGTCAGCAGATCCGGCCGTCTTGGTGTTGGCCATGTTATGCGCACTCTGTAACTTTAACTAGCTGTAAGATCATTGCGCAGAGAAGATGGGCTACATTGCAAGAACATGTACGTCATCGACGTCTCTGTGCAGCGTTGATCTCACCCAAGCTCATGTGGAGCTGGAGCCAAATAGAACAAACACGGTTTTCTACAAAAAAAACCCCCAACTCGTGATGAACATTATGCTTGAAAGAGATGAAGTTGACGTAGTCAGTCCGAAGGTGTTTGGAAGGAGTTAGGTGAGGTTGGCCTTTTTGGGTTTTAGGGACGTCAAATTTGCGCGCGAACTTGCTTGAAGTTTGAGGTCATTCGTACGAATTTCTCAGGCGCACCCACATGGACTTACCATCTTACTTCGTCCCTGCCGTTCGTCATTACCTCCTCGTCATTATTCCTCGTCTTTCCTTGCGCCCCTCAACCTGTTGCCCCGCCCCTCGACTAAACCTTGTGCGGTAATGTAGGTGGGGATGTGTGCCAAACGGGGTAGGGATCATGATAACGCGTTGAGCACGCCAACGGGAGGTTTATAAAGTCAGTTTCACTTTGCCATGGGCGAACGCCAACCGGGCTTCCCACATCCCCCTGCTATTACATCCGTAGCGTCACATGACTGGTATAGAACCGCAACACATTGAACACCTCGCTCCATTGTATCCCAGCAGCATGTTCACGTATACCGCGATACTCCGGTCAGCCTTGAACATCACGACGTTCTCCCTCCTGCATGCGCCCATATATCTAACTTAGCGGGAATGGTGCTGAGCAAGGCACACTGCAAGGTCCAGAACACGTCACTGTGGTCAATTATGATACACCCGACTATCCAAGACAACCTGGCGTGAACGAGTTATACGTTAACCATCAATCTCCGTATGAACTAACAACCCTTTTGCGACAGGATCCAGCGGTTCCATACATGACCCACCACGTGGGATTTGCTCAAGGTGTCCCGGAACACGAAAAAGGTATTTTCCCCGTGTGTGATAACGTCTCTTTCCTGCATATGCTCCCAACTGGACCTTTCCCCGCAGCAGAATAATAACTTGGGCCATGGTCCTCGGGGGGCTGTGCTCGGCCCTACTGCCCAGGCCGTCCTGATTCGTCAACTCACCGCGCCTCAGTGCTTGGCCAGCCTGCGGTAGATAATTTACGACGACTCGCCAGCCGTTGCATCCACCATCCAGATTCACAAGTCGATATGGTTCGGATGGAATCAAGCACCACTGGGCGATACAAAGTGGTGATCGTACTTGAAATGACTGATTTCCCCTGAGGATGTCCATTAGTTTAGAAAGGCCTCTCTCTGTCATTATCCCTTAGGATCATTTCTGATAGTGCTATGCACTGCGTTTGTATGAGCTCCCGCTGTATATATGAACACTGCGTTATAGCTGGCTATCTAAGCGCCCACCTGCCAAGCAATTCTGGTGCTCCCTAACGTCACGTGATAGGATTGCTGGTCTACAAACATAGATTTTAGAATGGTGAATAACTTTGCAACAATCACATTGATAAAGAAAAAGAAGCTACACACAAGTAGGTTAGCACAGTAGGTCATTTTTGCAGTAGCATATTTTTCATAAATATATTATTTGAGGTATTCATCAACCAATGTTGGTGGTGTCACCCTCACATCATGTTGGATGAATCCGAACCCTCACGTCCTCACAAAAAAAAAACACAAACCGAGTGGTCGGATAATGCTGACGTGTCGAGAATGTCCCAGAAGGTTCCAATTGCAATATGTACACCAGTGACCCGGCCCTCAGGCGTTAGACTCCGTAATGTGGCAGTCCTAACTGTCCTAAGAAGTTTGATATCTGTCTTCCGGTCTCCTCGTGTGTTCGCTTCTCAAAACCCGGGCCTTTGGACGGCGATTTGATTTGATCAAGGACCCACGGTACTGCCAGGTCTCAGCGGTCAACTTCGGCATCTTCCGGGGTTCGGGGTTGGCAACAATCCCTAGGGTTGGCGTTTGCAACTAGTTCCAATTACTGTGAACGTGTAACCGGGGTCGTCGGCCTCACCATACACTTCAGTGCCGTCCTGGCATACTGTAGGCTGCTTGCCATTCTATTCATCCCTGGTTGACATGTTCGATTCTTCGGGCAGGCATCGAATAATCAATCCATGCATATGCATGCATAATTGATACAGGATTTTCACACCGCCCACATACGCAAGAGTTCATTAATATTCATCCCTCAACGCCTCGAATCGAAGTCTGACTACGAAATGGGATTGATATGAGTAGGCTTATCGGGATTATGGGCGCCCACGACCATCGAGCTCAGCACGGAAAGTGACTACGGGCTACTATGACCTACCACGGCGTCGGCACGGCACTCACCATCATTTCGGCAGTCACATTCGTCACGAATCGTCACACAACGTCACAGTGCCTGGATTCAAACTCCGGCAGTTGAGCAGAAACAGGTTGTGACCACGCCCTTACAATGCATAAGTGTGTTGGACTGTGGAAGACAATGTTAGTGTCCCCAATATATTGATTTGCTTTTCCCCCTCACTACATTTCGAAAATTTTACTCATCATCAGTGGCAGTCGGTCATCTATTGTTAAGGGGGATAGTAATACTAAACCCATATGGTGTAGTGGTCAGTATGTTTTGCTTACATGAGTGGCCATGGCGGGTCCGTTGGTTCAATTCCCGGGTGGTGTAATATTGTTTTTTGTTGTCCACATGAGCATTGGATATCTTATGTTTGCCGGTGGCCCATCTCATGATGTATTTATTTCTCTACTATTTTTTTTCCAGCTTCTATGCACTGATTTAGAGGTAGGGCAAAAAGTCCACCCATCAAACACCATTTTCGGTCGAGTGTTTGGCACCAGCGCAGTTCCCCCGAAGTGTGCCTGACCCCATATTTGAAACACCGCTTCGGCAAACGTTTTGGGAGTGACAGTCTGCATGAGTCAGCGTGACGAAGGCGAATTTCAGTATCTCAAGAACTACTGCATAATTTTCATTCATTCAACTTCGAAGACAAAGGTATAGTGCAACAACTTAGATGTGTGAAGAAAATTTATTCATTTTAGTGGAATGCCGAAATGGTGGTAAGTGCCGACGCGGTGGTAGGTCATAGTATGCATAGCCAGCAGTGATGTGGTTCAGTACTTCTCTGAGAGGACTACAATTCACACAGATTAGCGATGATTAGGTTGAGTTCACAGCGGGACCATCCTTACTCAATGTGACTAGTGAGGTCCATCCAGTGAACGGATGACTAGAGCGCGCAACTCCATGAGTCACAATCTCGGAACGTGATCGGATGGACTCACCTTCTTCTGCCCTCGCCTGTATTGGCGTCGTACTGTTCCCAGACGTACCCAGTACGCTCATACTCCTTCATATAAGTCAGGCGACCGCACAACAAATATGCCGAATGAAACATCAACGCACTTTGAAGACATTGTCGATCACATTCTGGCGGAGTTCTGCGTAGATTGCTTGGGCCTTCTTCTGGTACGGTCCCTCATGGACAGCATAGGTCTAGTCACACATGTAGTGTCGTAGTCATTCTCGGGCGCCTACGCTCTCACCTCATGGAGTGCTTGCAATGCAAGATAGTTCATCTGAACCCAAATAGGCCCTTTCCAATAATTCTCGCCCGTCCCAAATTCGGGGTGAGACGCCGACAAGCTCCTAATACCAAATGGCGACCACAAGTGCTGAGGGTCATGCAGTAGGTCCAATATGGAGCCAAGATGTGGGGAGTCGGGCGGTAGCAGAGACAACAGGAAGGGGAATAA
>Ga0307509_10007289_pt1 | contig 14517 bp, 20 predicted proteins | sample 10_EM_MG_FD_202245 | JGI IMG/M metagenome (GOLD analysis project Ga0307509, IMG submission 202245) | Populus trichocarpa ectomycorrhiza microbial communities from riparian zone in the Pacific Northwest, United States - 10_EM | ecosystem: Host-associated > Plants > Roots > Unclassified | place... | reverse complement strand
GTGCCCGAAGGTCTCCCCTCATATATCCTGCGAACAGGATCCGGTCGGACAGACGGCCGCGACGTATACGGTGTTATAAGATGTGTTCCATTGATAGTGGTCTTTGGTGTTGGGACGCAACTACCCATGCGGCCAGTGATGACGCGCCGTCCCAACGCCGGGGCTGGAAGGGGGTGTTATCTTTTTCCTTCGAAGTTGGTGTGCGTCAAGGTAGGGTAACTTTGCCCTGTAAATCCTTACGGGGAGTCCGTGCGCCTAACAGAGAGTCTTCAGGAACCACTGGCGGAGGTGCACGAATGGCAGCAGCGTTGGCTCTGAGGTGACTCTGTCTGTTCGGGCATTGTCGAGCCATGTGGTTTGCTCCCCTGCAGTAGAAGCATTGGCGGTGTCGCACGCGATCATCCCGTTGCACTTGTGATAGACGGCGTCGTCCAGCTGAAAGATCCATGGGGCCGCTTGAGTACCTGTAGCGGTGGTGGTAGTCGTAGGAGGAGCGGCCGGTTTTGGTGTTGTAACGGGGTCTTGGCACTGGACGTTAGTCCAAGGCACATAACCACAGGAAGGTCCTAAACGATAACACTCGTTTAGCGTGAGGGTTCGGAGATGACAATCTCAGGTCAAGGCTGATCGCATAACGGCAGATCAGGGTCAGGGTTCATGGGTTCTTGGCGTGAATCTTGGATACTAGAATACAAGACGTTATATTCTAAAGTACAGGAGTCGTGAAAGAAATACCAGGTAGCACAAAGAATCAAGGAAATAGGGGGCTTTTTTTTTTATTTTTTTATTTTTATTTCTTTTTTTTTATATCATATATTCGTTGTTAAGGTACAAGAAATCGCATGGAGCGCTAGCTATGGCGAAAACAAAACACAAAATCCAAAACGAACTAACAAAGGAAACATCCGGCATCAAGACCTCTTCAACTGGGGTCCGTACCGGTCCCAGGCCAACATATGGCCGCGAAATTAAACCAAATAAGTCAAAGGAAACCCTCCTTAAACCAGCGGATAGCATGAAAAACAAAAAATATTAACCTAGCTCTCCTGTGACGACATAAAGTAACCAAAGGAAACTACATTAGAAGAACGGGAAGATATAGAGGAAACAGAGGATGTAGGGCAAGAGAACATGCCTGGGGGGAAGGCTGTAGCCGTAGATCTAATGAAGCGGGCGAGAGCGCCCAGAAAGGCGGCTGAGGACCAGATGGGGGTGTCGGGGCCTATGTTGAGGACCCCCTGATGGTGGCGGGCTCTAGCAGGCTCCTTGGCCGAGCAGTGGAGGATCGCATGCTCGAATGTCTCAGGGGCACTCAGGCAGCTGGGGCAGGTCGTGGGGGTGTCCCTGTCCCAAGAAGGGTGGGCACGGAGGTAGCTCTTCCCAGATCTCATCTAGTGGAGGCGGCCCGCGGAGAACTTGTCTAGGGCCATAAACGGGTAGGGCTTGAGCGAGGGGCGGTATGGGTATCTGGCCGGATCTGGCACTGCCTTCTCCCATTCATCCATGAGGAGGCTCCTGCATTGGGGCTTTAGTTGGGGATAGGAGCGGCCTGGAGGGGACTTGGGGTAGAGCTCGCAGAGCAGGTGTTGGGAGGTGACTGGAAGGGGGCCGAGCCCCTCAGGGCCCAGGAGGAACAACATGGAGTGCGGAAGGGCGTCAAGGGGGAGGTGGGCCCTGTTTTCAAGGGTGGTCTTGGCTGGGTCCACGGGAGGGGGAGGCCACTGCCCGCATTCCCTGCGCTCAGGGCCCTGTGGTCTGGTGAGTGGCGGTCAAGGGACGGAGTCTGCACAGAGGGAGGAAGCCTCGCGGTTGCAGGGTTGATTTCCGGTGGGGAGCATAGTATTCTAAGGTAAGCCAGGTGCCGTTTGTACGCAAGGAGAAGCTCGAGCGGCGGGAGGCAGCCCTCGATGGCCAGGATGTCGGTGGGGGTACTCATGAAGCAATTGGTTGTCCACCTCTGGACCTTGTGCCAGAATGCGGAGAGTTTCCTAGTCATGTGGACGGTGGGCAAGAAGGCGTCAGCACCGTAACTGAGGATTGGGAAGAGGAGGGAGAAGGCCAGTCTATGGCAGAGGAAGGGAGGGAGGCCGATCCCTGGAGGGGAGAGTCGTTTGACCGCCAAGAAGGCCGCCTGGGCTTTGGCCAGCCTTTTGACGAAGTGGGGGGTGGTGGAGATCGAGCGGGTGAACCAGTTGCCCAGCCACCTGACCTCAACCTTAGGTTCGAAAACCGACCCATCCAAGTGGACCGGAGCATTGGAGATGGGGTCTCTGTCCCTGTTCGTACGCCAGTGGATGAGCTCCGTCTTGGGGACTGAGAAGCCAACGCCCAGCCTGGCCCCTCTGGACTTCAGTCTGGCGTACTGCTTCTGTAGGATCTGGATGTTGCGCCGATAAGACGAGGAGGATACGGTCAGACCGAAGTCGTCCACGTAAGAGAGGGAGAGACCGTGAGGGATCTCGCAGTCGAGGTGAGAGATGTAAATCGCAAACAAAAGTGGAGAGACTGGGGACCCCTGGGGGGTGCCCACTGAAACTGGGGCGAACACTTTGGGGGACCCCTGGTATAGGAGCCGGCACGATCTGCCAGACAGGAAAGACTTGGTCCAGGACACAAGATACGGGTTGACCCCTTTGGCTCTAAGCATGCCGCAGAGGGTGGCGGGGTTGACGTTGTCGAAGCCCACCTTTATGTCTAGAAATAGTGTGGAGACTTGCCTACCAGCGATCTGGAGGGTCTTCACCTCGTGGGTGAGGGTGGTGACCGCGTCCGAGGCCGAGAGGCCAGCCAGCGAGCCACACTGGTGCGGGTTGAGGAGGCCAGCAGCGCGGGCCACGCAGGAGAGTCTCGAGTTCATTATCCTCTCGAGGATTTTCGAAAAGGTCTGGAGTAAGTCTATGACGCGGAAAGACGAGGGGGAGTGATAGGAGGGCTTCCCCGGCTTATCGAGCCCGATGCCGTCTGCCTTTTTGAGGGTGAGGGGGTGGGATCCGTAGGCTACCAAGGGGGCTAGTAAGTCGTGGATGAGATGAGGGGCTACACGGTTCACCCTCTTCCATACTGAGTTGGGGGTCATCTCCGGTCCGGGGGCCGACGATGGGGAGGAACGGACGAGGGCCCTGCGACCTCGTCCGCTGCCAAGGGGTGGCAGTCCTTGAACGGGAGCAGGATGGTGTCGAGGAACTTGGCTGGTTCGCCTGGGAATAAATGGTCAAGGAGTGCCTGATTGAGTTCGGGTGGAGTTGAAGCCCCTGGGAGCTCCGGGAAAGGGGGAGGAGGGCGGCCGACGGCAAGCTTCTTGGCCGTCCACACAGTCTGGGGGGTCGCGGAGGCCAAGAAGGAGGACCAATGAGCCCTCTTTGCCTTCTTGATGGCCTTGAAATAGGCGGATCTCGCCGCCCGTGCGGAGGCGAGGATGGAGGCATCGAAACGGTCCCGCTTCGAGGAGCGGAGGACGGAGTTGTAGGCCTTTCTGAGCATTGACAAAAGCTCTGACCACCAAGGCTTGGATCGATAGGTTACCCTCTTCAGAGGGGTGTGCTGCGCGAACTGGGACGTAACTCTGCCTAGGTTGGTGCTGAACCAGATGTCTAGGGAGTGCGTGGTCGGGAGGGGGGGGGAGGGAGATACTTGTATATCTCAGGGAAGTTTCCATAGTAGCCCAGTCGGTTAGGGCCCAGGTAGGGGTCGGGGGGGGGGGGCTCGGAACAGGGGGGCCTCAAAGCGGAGAAGGATCGGGATATGGTCGGAACTGGTAGACGGGAGGGGGTCCGACCACTCTGAAAAGTATGGTGCGAGAAGAGGGCAGGCAAAGGCGAGGTCCAGGACGCCTGGGCGTCCAATGAGTGACATGGAGAACCGAGTAAAGACACCCGGGGTGTTGAAGAGGGAGAACCCTAGGTCTGGCGTCAGGTCGAAGTAGGGCGTTGAGGTGGCAATCTCGTCTTCTTTGAAGACTCTAAGGGTGTCAGCCGTGGGGTGATGGATATTCAGGTCACCTAAGGTGAGGGTGGGAAGGGGACTGGAGGGAAAGATGATGTCCGGCGGAACAGAGCGAGTGTTGTTAGGGCGACCTTTGGTGCTGTAGGAGTTGATGATCGTGAAGCCAGTGGTGGAGGGGTTAAAGAAACCATCAGGGGTGAAGAGGTCAAGTGCCATGACGTCCCCCCTTCCAAAGAACCGTGGTACGAGAGACACAGTCGACAAAAGGAACTATAAACATAAAAGGCAACCCGGGGCTTACAGCCACTGGTCGTGGGGGGGGAAAAAACCGTAAATAAGTTAAACGAGGGGGATTTGCCCCTGTAGACCGGAGGGTCTTGCCGGGCTACAATGGAGGGTGGGTGGGCCAGCTGTGTAAACGACCCGAACAGAGAAAGGAACACATCACAGCTCCCGAGGAAGTTGTGTTGAACCAGTGTGAAGGGTTTCAGAGGGGGGGGGCGAGGCATGCCCACCACCCTATGAGGATTGGTGGTACTGCATTTGCGGGCCAGGCCCGATGGAGTTCTGCTCATAGGAGAGGGGCTCTGAGTGTCCACGGGAGGGAGCTGTCCGGAGCCTGGTGCGTGCCTTACAGAGGCCGGAAGTATTGTTGTCCTTCTGGCCCTTGGAGTAGCCATCTCGAACGCCGACTGGACGGAGCGGGTGGGTGAAGGGGGGGGCGAGACATCTCGGTCGTCGGTGGCCGTGTCCATCGCGTCGCCAGTGGGCGGCGGAGGAACCACCTCGGTTGCAAGGGTAGAACGCCTGAGAGGGGGCGGTGACCGGCGGCTTTCGCAATCCCTATTCGTGGCAGTATGGTCTCCCCCGCAGTTGACGCAGCGGGGTGGTGAGGAAGTGCAACAGCCAGGTGCAGCCTTAAGGTTGCCACCTCCAGGGCAGGTGGGGTTGGGGCAGCGATGCATGGCGCAGGTGTGGTTGAGGGGGCAGATAGAGTAAGCGGGATCGGTCGAGGGGCACGTGGGGGCGACATGGCCGTATCTCCAGCAGTTCTTGCTCTGCGTGTACCTGTTGGAAGTGTAAGCGCGTTCAATTGTTTGCGATCGGGAGAAGAGTCGAATCGAGGAGCCCATCGTGAGTACCTCTCCTGGGTGAAGGGAGACGATGACGGAGGTGGCAGGCTTGCCCTCCCTGGATTGTGCGTCGGGGTTGAGATATCTGGCGGTGAGGAGGCGTATGTTCTTGGAGCTGAGAATTGACTCCGCGAGAAACGGGAAGAGTTCCTCCGGGTCTTCTGGGAGGAAGGCGATTGGGAGTGAGTGGATGGCGCGCTGTGCTTCGTTGGGGGCGAGGCTGAAGGGCAACCAGGGAGAATCATCTTCCATCACGAAGACGGGGTATCAGGGACGCGAAGCCTGAAGGGCAGGAGAAGTTGGGGGGTCAGTGGGGATCGTGCACTGAACGACGTGGAGTTGTGATTTCAATGACTGGAGGTGTAGAGGGCGCGGAGCGTGCAAGGAAATAGGGGGCTTTTTTTTCTCTTTTTTTTTCCTTTTTTTTTCTTTTTTTATATCATATATTCATTGTTAAGGTACAAGAAATCGCATGGAGCGCTAGCTATGGGGAAAACAAAACCCAAAATCCAAAACGAACTAACAAAGGAAACATCCGGCGTCAAGACATCTTCAACTGGGGTCTGTGCCGGTCCCAGGCCCACATATGGGCGCGAAATTAAACCAAGTAAGTCAAAGGAAACCCTCCCTTAACCAGCGGGTAGCATGAAAAACAAAAACATAAATCTAGCTTTCCTGAGACGACATAAAGTAACGAAAGGAAACTACATTAGAAGAGTGGGAAGAAACAGAAGACGTAGAGGACGACGGACGCGAGAACATGCCCGGGGGAAAGGCTGTAGCCGTAGACTTAATGAAACGAGCGAGGGCGCTTATGAGGCCGGCCGAGGACCAGACCAGGGCGTCGGGGCCGACATCCAGGACCCCCTGAAGGTGGCGGGTCCTGGCAGGCTCCTTGGCTGACCAGTGGAGGATTGCGTGCTCGAAGGTTTCGAGGGCACTCAAGCAGCAGGGGCAGGTGGTAGGGACGTCGTTGTCCCTGCATCGGTGGGCGCGGAGATAGCTCTTCCCAGATCTCATCGGGTGGAGGCGGCCCGCGGAGAACTTGTCTAGGCCCATAAACGGGTGGGGCTTGAGCAAGGGGCGGTATGGGTATCTGGCCGGATCTGGCACTGCCTTGTCCCATTCTTCCATGAGGAGGCTCCTGCACTGGAGCTTTAGCTGGGGGTATGATCGGCCCGGAGGGGGCTCGCGATATAGTTCACAGAGTAAGTGTTGCGATGTGACTGGGAGGGTGCCGAGCCCTTCAGGGCCCGGGAGAAACAGCATTGAGTGCGGGAGGGAGTCGAGGGGCAGGTGGGCCCTATTTTTTGAGCGCGGTCTAGGCTGGATCCACGGGAGGGGTAGATGACTGCCCGCATTCCTTGCGCTTAGGGCTCTGTGGTCTGGCGAGTGGCGGTGCAGGGAAGGAGTTTGCACCGAGGGGGGAAGCCTTGCAGTCGCGGGTTTGATTCCCGGAGGGTGGCACAGTATCCTAAGGTGGGCCAGGCGGCGCTTGTACCTGAGGAGAAGCTCGAGCGGTGGGAGGCAAGCCTCTATGGCCAGGATGTCGGTAGGGGTGCATATGAAGCAGTTGGTCGTCCACCTCTGGACCTTGTGCCAGAACATGGAAAGCTTCCTGGTCATGTGGGCCGTGGGCATGAAGGCGTCAGCGCCATAGCTAAGGATGGGGAAGAGAAGGGAGGAGGCCAGTCTATGGCAGAGGAAAGGGGGAAGGCCTATCCCCGGAGGGGAGAGTCGTTTGACCACCACGAAAGCCGCCTGCGCCTTGGCCAGCCTCTTGACGAAGTGGGGTGTAGTGGAGAAAGAGGGGGTGAACCAATAGCCCAGCCACCTGACCTCGTTCTTGGGAGTGAAAACCGACCCATCCAGGTGGATCGGAGCATTGGAGATGTGGTCTCTGTCCCTGTTCGTGCGCCAGTGGATAAGCTCCGTCTTTGGTACTGAGCAGCCGACACCCAACCTGGCCCATCTGGCCTTCAGTCTGGCATACTGCTTCTGTAGGATCTGGATGTTGCACCTATATGACGCAGAAGATGCGGTCAGACCGAAGTCGTCCACGTAGGAGAGGGAGAGGCCATCGGGGATCTCGCAGTGAAGGCGAGAAACGTAAATGACAAACAGGAGCGGGGAGACTGGGGAGCCCTGGGGCGTGCCCACCAAAACTGGGGCGAACACCGTGGGGGAACCCTGATAGAGGAGCCGGCACGACCTGCCAGACAAGAACGACTTGGTCCAAGACACAAGTTACGGGTTGACCCCTTTGGCTCTAAGCATGCCGCAGAGGGTGGAGGGGTTGACGTTGTCAAAGCCTCCTTTTATGGCCAGAAAAAGAGTGGAGACCTTCCTTCCGGCCATCTGGAGGGTCTTCACCTCGTGGGTGAGGGTAGTGACTGCGTCCAAGGCCGAAAGGCCAGCTAGCGAACCGCATTGGTGGGGGTCGAGGAGGCCAGTTGCCCGGGCCACACATGAGAGTCTCGAGTTCATTATCCGCTCAAGGATTTTCGAAAAGGTCTGGTGTAGGACTATGACGCGGAAAGACGAGGGGGAGTCATAAGAGGGCTTCCCCGGCATATCGAGCCCGATGCTGTCTGCCTTTTTGAGGGTGAGGGGGTGGGATCCGTAGGCCACCAAAGGGCATCAGCAAAAAAAATCAGTTTGCGTTATTTGCATTTCAGCGCACCCTGCATCTTCTGGCTCCGTTCTGTGGGACAATTTTTTTGAAGTTATGTAATCAAAAAACCCGTTTCATTTTAAGATTAATCTAACAATTACGTAGACAAACATGAACTTTCAGCCCTAACGGACAACATTTACATGTCCATTTTGGCTTCTGAAGTTTAAAACTAGATTCATGGGATGCACAGGATGCTGACCAGATGCAAACTCCACTACAGGGTGCGTTCAGATGCGTGTGGATGCAAAATCGAGTTTGTTTGCTGATGGGGCGAGAAGACTGTGGATGAGATTAGGGGCCACACGGTGCACCCTTTTCCATACCAAGTTAGGGATCATGTTAGGCCCAGGGGCCGACGATGGGGAAGAACGGGCTAGGGCCCTGCCGATCTCGTCCACTGCCAAGGGGAGGCAGTCCCTGAACGGGAGCAGGATGGTATCAATAGACTTGGCCGGCTCGCCGGGGAAAAAATAGTCAAGGAGAGCCTTGTTGAGTTCGGGTGGTGTAGAGGCTCGTGGGAGCTCCGGGAAATGTGGCGGCAGGCGTCCAACGGGCAACCTTTTGGCCGTCCACACAGTCTGGGGCGTTGCTGAGGCCAAGAAGGAGGACCAGTGATCTCTCTTTGCCTTCTTGATGGCCTTGAAATAGGCAGATCTCGCCGCCCTTGCGGAGGCGAGAAGGGCGGCATCGAAACGGTCATGCTTCGAGGAGCGGAGAGCCGAGTTGTAGCCCTTCCTGAGCGTTGACAGCAGCTCTGACCACCAAGGTTTGGAACGATAGGTCACCCTCTTTAGTGGGGTATCCAGCGCGAATTGGGACGTGACTCTACCTAGGTTGGTGCTAAACCAAATGTCCAGGGAGGGCGTGGTAGGGAGGACAGGGGGGGGCGAGATAGTTGTACCTTTCAGGGAAGAATCCAGAGTGACCCAGTCAGACAGGGCCCAATTAGGGGACGGGGGGGGAGCCCGGAACAAGGGGGCCTCAACGCGGAGGAGGATTGGGATGTGGTCTGAGCCGGTGGAGGGAAGGGGGTCAGACCTTTCCGAAAAGTATGGCGAGAGGAGAGGACAGGCAAAGGCAAGGCCCAGGACGCCGGGGCGACCAATAAGTGACATGGAAAACCGAGTGAAGACGCCCGGGGTGTTGAGGAGTGAGAACCCTAGGTCTGTCGCCCTATCGAAGTAAGGGGACGAGGTGGCAATCTCGTCTTCTTTGAAGACTCCAAAGGGGCCCGGGTCAGCCGTGGGATGGTGGATATCCAGGTCACCCAAGGTGAGGGTGGGAAGAGGACCGGAGGGGAAAACAATGTCAGGAGGAACAGAGCGAGTGTTGTTGGAGCGACCCTTGGTGCTGTAAGAGTTGATTATCGTGAAGCCAGTGGTGGAGGGGTTAAAAAAGCCGTCAGGGGTGAAGAGGTCAAGTGCCATGACGTCACCCCTTCTGAAACAACCTGGTAGGAGGGAAATAGTCGACAAAAAAGAACTATAAACGTAAAATGCAAGCCGGGGCTTGCAGCCACCGGACGTGGGGGGGGAAAAAACAGTCAATAAATTAAATGAGGGGAGCTTGCCCCTGTAGACCGGAGGGTCTTGCAGGGCTACAATGGACGGGGGGTGGGCCAGCTGTGTAAATGACCTGAACAAAGAAAGGCACACATCCCAGCTCCCGAGGCAGTTGTGTTGAACGAGCATGAAGGGTTTCGGAGGGGGGGGCAAGGCCAGCTCACCTCCCCATGAGGATTGGTCGTACTGCATTAGCGGGCCAGGCCCGAAGGAGTTCTGCTCATAGGAGAGGGGCTCTGAGGCTCCATGGGAGGGAGCTGCCCAGAACCTGGCGCGGGCCTTAACACGGCCGGAAGTATCGTCGTCCTTCTGGCCCTAGGAGTTGCCATCTCGAACGCCGACTGGAGGGAGCGTGTGGGTGAAGGGGGAGGGCGAGATGTTGCGATCGTCGGTGGCCGTGTCCATTTCGTCGCCAGCCGGCGGCGGAGGAACGACCTCTTCGGCAGCGATTGAACGTCTGAGAGGGGGCGGAGTCGGTCGGGAGTCACAATCCCTCTGAGTCGCAGTGTGGGCACCTCCGCAATTGGTGCACCGCGGGGGCAAGGAAGAACAACAGCCAGGAGCAGCCTTAAGGTTGCCACCTCCAGGGCAGGTAGGGTTGGGGCATCGGTGCATGGCTCGAGTGTGGTTGAGGGAGCATATGGGGCAAATGGGGTCGGGGGAGGGGCATCTGGGGGCGCCATGGCCGGATCCCCAGCAGTTCTTGCACTGCATGTACCTGTTGGAAGAGTAAGCGCGTTCAATCGTTCGCGAGCAGGAGAAGAGACGAATCGAAGAGCTCATCGTAGGGACGTCTCCAAGGTGGACGGAGACGATGATGGAGGTGGCAGTCTTGCCCTCCCTGGATCGTGTATCGGGGTTGAGATATCTGCCAGCGAGGATGCGTATGTCTTTGGAGTTGAGGATCGACTCCGCGAGGCACGGGAAAAGTTCCTCCGCGTCCTCAGGGAGGAAGGCGATTGGGAGTGAGTGGATGGCGAGCCAAGCCCCGTTGGGGGCGAGGCGGAAGGGCAGCCAGGGAGCTTCGCCCACGGGGAATGACTTGTTGAGCTGGGAGGAAAGAGCGTCGAAATATGGCGCAGAGGCCGCGGAGGGGGTGGCAGGGTCGGTGACAAGAAGGGTGACGGATCCCCGGTCATTAACCTTGGTAGTGACCGCGAGAGGGAGGATGCAATTCGCATCCGTGAGGACGCAGGCAGCAATGTCGCAAAAGGTGGCAGCAATCAGGGGCGCTTGTGGGTGTTCAGAGGGGGAAGAACGCGGGGCATAGAATCTCCTTTCGGCCGTGGGGAGTGACCTCGGTGCCTGGATCACAGGGGCGAGGTTGTTGGTTGACGCGACTTTGGCGGCCATGAGGGACCTCTTATTCTTCTTGCCCTTTGAGGCACCTTTGGAGGCGGCCTGGGCATACGAGGGTTGGGGCTTGGGGCAGTCGGGGGCTAGATGGCCCGAGATGAAAGAGGTGGGGTCAGGGTACTTCCCCTCGTGGAAGGCGTTAGCTTCCCATGAATGCGGGAATTTGTCCGCCCAGGCGCGTAGGTCGCCGTAAAAGGCTCGAGTGGTAGGGGCGTCCCGTGGGATATCCGGGTCGAATGAGGAAGGGGGAGTCTTGTTGGAGGGCTGCGCATCAGACTTCGCCCTGGGCTGCGCAGGGAAAGGTGTGGGGCGTGCGGTAGCACTGACCGGAGGAATAGGAGGCCGGGTTGGGGCTGGGGCCGGGTATGTGGTTGCACGGGTCGGGGGAACTGGGGGCCGAGAGGGGGCTGGCGCTTGGGGAGGGGGTGCGGCTGAGACCGTATGTGACAGGTCACTGAGGAACGCGTTGATGGGGGCAAGTCTGCTGTCCAGAGCTGTGAAGGTAGGGAGGGTCGCTACGATAGACCGTATTGTGCCTAGCTGGGTCGTTATGGTGTTGAGCTGACGGGTCATGGACGCGAGGGCGTTGAGGGCAGAGCAGGAGAGAGGGACAAGGATCGTCTCGCCATCCGAAAGTTCAGCGCGGTGATGATCGTCGAGAATCGGGAGCTGGATTGAGGAGAAGTTTAGTCTTTGGCGGGTCTCGCGAACGAAGTCTCGTATGTAGAGGTGGGACTCGGTAAGATCATGGGATGAGGACTGCCTAGAGGGAGCACGCGAAGGGGCCCCCAAGGAGGGGAGGGGATGAAGGTCTCCCATCGTGAAGACGGGGATCAGGGACCCGAGGCCTGACGTAAAGGAGACGATAGGGGGCAAGGGGGGGATCGTGCACTGAACGACGTGGAGTTGTGATTTCAATGACTGGAGGTGTAGAGGGCGCGGATCGTGCAAGGAAATAGGGGGCTTCTTTCTTTTTTTTTCTCTTTTTTTTTAATATCATAATATTCGTAGTTTAAGGTACAAAAATTCGCGTGGAGCGCTAGCTATGGGGTAAACAAAACCTGTAATCAATCCAACGACCCGCTTCACCCCCTCTTGGGAAAAATCAAACCCCACGAAACCAGAGCCCACCCTCCCCCCATACAGCACCTAAGACGAAAGCAAGACCAAGCACTAGCTTCCTTCAGACACGTAAGGAAAAGCAAGTATTGAAACGAAAACAGGGAAAGACACAAACCCTTCGGCGGGCCCCCCACAACAAAAGAAAACATTCTTATAGCACCAAGTGCCGACGGAGAGGGAAGATAAAACTACTGTTGCCGGATGCCTCACAGTATGTCCCCTACCTATGCGGCTGCAGGGCAGGGGTTCGTCACGGGCGGAGTGCCCGGAAAATCGGCAACGCTTCGGACTTTAGCATGGGCCAAGGAGGTAGAGCTATACCATGACACAGCGTAACCTAATGCGAGGTTTGCAACCATAGAGTAAATCGCAGGCGCGGATGAGGAGGGCGAGGGGAGCCACCCGGTGAGGAGAGCCACTCAGCAGCGGAGGTGCCAGCTATCGTGAGGGGCAGTAGGGTGCCAGCCAAGGAGGCAGATAAGGTGCCAGCTAAGAAGGGGTGTAGCAGTACGGTGCAGGCGGATCTAACGCGTGGGAAGCGGGAGAGGGAAGATCTGCCGAGGACCGAGAAGTACAAACACGGAGGACCGAGACGAGGTCACGATTTTTCGACGCCTACCGTACCGACCGAGCAACTCAGAACTGAGTGCAATACGAGAGAGCAGGGCCACCAGGGCAACTACTTCACTGATGGCCCGAAACTAGCGACCGTGTATTGACGATGGAAGGAGTCTCGCCGACCGTGCACAACGCTAAGCGAGACGCGTCGCGAAGTGCGGGGTAAAGGGTGGAACATCAACGCGAGCGTGCTCAACGAAGACGAACGGAACCAGAAAGGAATCCATAACCCCAGGCAGGGGAGGCCAAAGGCCCCAGAGAAACTAGAGAGATACAGGCGTGATAAAACCCCCAAGCAGTTGCCACGGACGGGGTAGATCAGAGGCGGAGGACACTCTCACGATGATTTCCCATGCTGTTGAGATTTGAATCGCTGGAGGTGGAGCGGACAAGGAAGATGAAGGAAATAGGGGGCCGAGCCCCCCTTTTATAGAAGGAAATCCTAGCACAGCCTTTGCCGCCCAAGTCATACCCCAGTATGAGTCGCATATCCGCGTAACCAAGGAAACAATACAATTTGTCGTTAATGTTACAAAGGAAATCCCTCATAGCAACTGTGTAACACAAGAAAGCACACCAAAGTTATCCCAATACGTATCTTATCAGGGAACCGTGAGAGTGTTAGGCGCACGGACTCCCCGTAAGGTTTTACAGGGTAAAGTTACCCTACCTTGACCCACACGAACTTCGAAGGAAAAAGATAACACCCGACTCCAGCCCCGGCGTTGGGACAGCGCGTCATCACTGGCCGCCTGGGTAGTTGTGTCCCAACACCAAAGACCACTATCAATGGAACAGATTTTATAACACCCTATACGTCGCGGCCGTCTGGCTGTCCGGAACCTGTTTGCAGCATATATAAGGGGAGACCCTCGGACACCTTATGCAAGTGGAAGCAGGTGAATCGGGCGTGGGCGCATCAAGTTACAGACACTTGAAGACAGACTGTCGGAGGAGTGTGTTGGTGGTAACGGGACCTTTTCGCACAACAGTTAGTCCCCTCGTACCTACAAAGTCGTGTAGCGTATGAAGGAGGTAACTATGCCCAGTAAGTGGATCGGGGGCATCTACAGAGGACAAGTTGGTAAAAGATGGAGTCTAAGGAAAAAAGCCCATAGGTACGATCCCGAGGACAAGTCGTCTAATGCCGGAAGACCAGCATACGACATGCAGTCTCATGTCAAATTCTCGACGCAACCAACCAACGAATAATGGCCATCTTCGGTCCCGCGAGTTACACTACCCTCGATGAGCACGGGGGCAAGATAACTCGTAACCATTGTTGTCAACGGATAAAACGGATGAGCTGACACCTGACGTGGTCTCCACACCCTCAGGAATAACAGAAGCGCAGACCGATACGTTGGCCATTGGAGCAAATGGTGTGGTAGAGAGTTTTCACGGTCTACTAGTATTCGCACACAGATGAAGTTCGCAGAGTTGCGGGTAAGGTACTTAGTTAGTATAGAGTTAGCATGTATACCACGATTGCTCAGACGCGGAACATCAGCAAAAAAATCATCTTGCGCCCCATCTCTCCCCGCTCACCCTGTGCGTCGGACGTTCCAGGCACTTATAACGTAAACTCGAGTTCTGGGTGCGTCCGCCCAGGTTTATTCCGTCCGGAAGTGAAAGGGCTGCCTCCAATGCGTCCGGACGCCACAGGCAGTGTCTGGATGCATTCGACGCGGCCCTTTTGCGTCCAGACACCTTAGACCCCCCCCCCCCAGAAACCCTCCCTCCAGCGCCCAGCCTGTTCCTCCCTTCGCGCCTGAAGTCCACGTTCCCATGCTGCCGTTCTGTGGACGCCTTTCAACCCCAACCTCTCACATCCCGGCCCCCCCCCAGACACACCGGCCCGCCAGCTTTCCTCCCATGATACCCTCTCTCCTTTAACTTCGTTACTAGCCTCCCTCTGAATCTGTTTCTCACCCAGAACCCGTCCAACATCACCTCTGTTTCTCCCCCACCGCCATATTGTATTCCCTCCGTCTTCTCGCATATCCGGCGGACGTTTTCCAGTCTTCATTTTTTCACCCTATTTCCTCCCAACGCCCTCAGCCCTTGCTCCTCCCTCTGATCCCACCCTGTATTCTCCCATATCCGG
>Ga0307509_10007288_pt1 | contig 14520 bp, 18 predicted proteins | sample 10_EM_MG_FD_202245 | JGI IMG/M metagenome (GOLD analysis project Ga0307509, IMG submission 202245) | Populus trichocarpa ectomycorrhiza microbial communities from riparian zone in the Pacific Northwest, United States - 10_EM | ecosystem: Host-associated > Plants > Roots > Unclassified | place... | reverse complement strand
TTGTAATCCTTTTGCTATAATAAAACCCCCCCCCCCCCCCCCCCCCCCCTCTCTTTTTTTTTTTGCAAAAAGTGCTGATATGGATTTTTATTATTCTGGCTGAACATTACTCGTACAATACGAATGATATCATTGCATAACTCTTCACTTTTGTAAGCCAAAAAAAATAGCAGGTATTGTATCAAAAGTCAGAATCCGAACCTATTATAATCTCCAAGACTCTGTGTATCATATAAGTTATATATTGTATGATGCGCTGGACAAAAATGTCGATTATAATACAGGTATCAGATTTAGCTGGTCCTGGTGAGTATGATATGCTATGGTTTGCAGGGGCCTGGTTGTTTGGTTAAGCGTGGGATTTCGTTGATTGAATTATTATAGATAGCTGAGGGAAGGTACCGGCACCCCGCCAGCCCCTGTATATGAACCCCCAGCATCCAACCCGAACTCAGCCGTATAGATCGGAAGCACAAGGATGCTGCTGCTGAACGGTTAGAAATAAGCAAATATATATATATATGCGTGTAAAAATTCAATCTACAATTACACTTCTAGGAGCTCACGATTCCCCTTCGCCATCCTGTTATATAAAAATTCCGGGGGTGGAGACTGGGGATTAGATGGTTTGCCCTGCTCCCGTTGTCCAGCCCGAGATGATTGAGCGGGGTGCGATGGAGATGGAACATGTAGTGGGTTGTCGTTGTTGTGGAGAATATCTTGGACTATCGCGTCCTTATGAGTGGTGTCATATCATATTCAAAAGGTATGGTATGAGAGGAGGATTCTCTTTGGTCTGTTTAGCATTGATATAATCGCTGCTTTCGAGGAAATCACATAGTTCTGTTTGAAGGTTCTTTTGGATGTTTCCATTTTTCTCCTCGTTGTTTGCTTCCCTTGGGTAGATTTAGTGTGGCGTTCTTCTCACTCGCTTCGGGCCTGGAGTCGGGATAACGGGCTTTTGCGAGTACAAAGTGGAGGGGATCCTGCGATATCTGTGATGGTTCTGGGCACTTGGTGGGTGCGGAATATAGATATTGACAAGGATAGAGTTGGCTTTTGGAGCTAGGTGATGAAGTTTACAATAGTTTTGCTATATCAGAGTATGATACAGTACTGCGCAAATGGTCTATTATTACACTGGTGTATTGCATTTACAGCCAAGAGCTAAACAAACCTCCCCAGCTACCCGCGCACCACCGCACTAATCCGCACTCCCGCTCTCGCCATCCCCATCCCCATCCCCATCCCCATCCCCATCCCCATCCCCATCCCCCGCCCCCTCTTCCAAATCCATCGCAAGAACCCTCCTTAGCTCCTCCGACACCGGATAAACCCTCTCAACAGGCCTCAACGCCTCCGCCTCCTCAATCCGCCCCTCAGCAACCAACCCGCCAATCCTCCTCGCCAGCTCGGTGACATCCTCGATCCCGACAACCCACTCACTGGCCCACTTCTCGATGATCCCCTTGCCAATCCCAATCTGTATGCTCCTGTGCTCCAGCCTGCCGATGGCCACGCTCCGCTCCGGGTCCCACTGTATGCGCACGTCCCCCTTCTTCATCAGGTTGCCGAGTGAGAGCACGTGCTCGAAGGCTTCGCGCGGCATGGTCAGGGCGAGGATGTGCGATTGGTGGGCGCCCTTGGCGGCGTAGCCGGAGCGGTACATCATCCAGTTCCAGCTCGGCTTGATCCACGTCATGCGCGTTAGCTGGAAGGAGGGGGAGGAGAGGAGGGATTGGTTGGCGGCTGCGGGGAGCGCGATGCTGGGGTGGTAGGCTTGGTAGAGGGTTATGGTCGTGTCGGTGTATTGGGCGCGGATTTGGCGGTGGGGGGTGGACATGCTGGGCTTGGGTGGTGGTATGACACCGGTAATGATTTCTTGACGGGGTGGGATGGGTCTTCTTTGGTATGGCAAGAGGATAGATAGTAGGTAATTATCGTGTCTATTCTTTGGCAGCCTTGCTTTGGCTTAACGGTATAGTATTTTCCGGTGTTTAAATACCCCAATTCTCGGGCCGCCGTGAGTCACCACCTCGCACTCATGAGCCGTATCTTGATGCAAAATGTCTCTGAATGATTCTAACAAGCATTTTTCTGTCAAGACCTTTTGCGCTGACTCATTCGAGTGTGATGCTAGTTAAGGCCCGTTTCAACCACACAGGCCTTAAACCAGATGCTATTTGTTGGTGGCTTCTCGCTAGTTGCAACGAACACCAATGCACCAGTTGCTGTGGCATTGTGCTGCCAGGATGCCGCAGGGGTTTCGGTTGTATTGTTACACAGGAACGGTATAAGCTAACCCAAACTACCGTAAACCGGTCTGTTTTAGGATACGGCGGGGTATCAAGAACTTCTGTCTTCTGCCGGATGCAAGTATTCACCTTCCAGAGAGGAAGGGGGGGGGACAAAACTACTGTACTCGAGTACTGTAGTCTAGCGCAAAGGAATCCTTACCCACCCGCCTGGCATCCCTCCACCGAGGGAAGCATGATACTGTAGACAAGAGATCCGGCGAGGCCGAAAGGGGTTCGCCGGCGCTACAAAACGCTAGGAAAGCTGCTAAAGAGTACCTCCCACCTGTCGTCCTTGGAATGCAATGTTTAAGCTGCATGGCACGGCGTGATGGAGAAAGGGTCAACTGCCTCTGATCTCCCGTTTGTATCCCGCAAATAGAACTCGTGAGATTGTAAAACAGGTATGTTTTCTTTTATCATCACCAGGGTGCCCGTCCAGCATTCAGTACCCGGCCTTCACTGCTGTGAGATTCTTGAGTGCAGTTCGGTATGCACCTCGAGTACCTCTTTTCAAGCGCTCTCAGGCAACGGCGGTCCCCGTGCGGGCATGCACTATCAATAGCGGCCGCCAGGGGGAGTCTATAAGACTGCTGCGCGCAATTGTAATAAAGGGGAATCCGAGGCTGGGAATTGTCCTGGAAATTCTAATTTTCGGGTATATCTATTCTCTCATCGCTCCTCGCTGCTAGGACTGGGGTCGACGAGGATGGTGGTGGCAGTCGTGCTGTACTGTACATACGGAAACTGTACCAACACCACAGGAACCGGCGACCACGGTTTTAGGGGGAGTTTTAGGGACTGCATAGATCCCTTGACTAGTTTAGAGAAAGTTCTTTGTTGCGCTGAAGAGGGGCCCCGGATCGCAAAGTATGACGATTGGAAAGGCCGCACAGAGTGTGCAGAGGCCCTCTTATCCTGATGGTCATGATAAGTGTGTTTCGCTCGCGACAAATGTCTGCAATGCCGAGTTTTGGGTGGAGGTTAGGGTATATACCATAGAAACTTCTAATGAGAAAACATACGGTAACTCGACTGCCTACGTTTCCCTCAAAACCATGTTATTCCAAGCTTGCCGGTAGAAAATTAATAATATGCTAGAGTCAAGAGCTGTCTGATTCCCCGTGGGCCAGGTTGCTTAACCAAAGCCAACGGCGCCCCATCGGATCCGGAAGATCTCCGCATCGTGTTCGGGACTTTCCGTCCGGGGTTCTACTATATCAGGGCTCAACGGTACGGCATCTCCCGCACCAAGCGAGTTCCTGCCTGTTGCCAAGTCCAACACCCCTCTCAGCCTCCTATCATACATACCAATCCGATATCATATCGTGCAGCACCAAATCCCCAGAGTCACAAAATCTTCCATTTAATTCCCTACCTCCCTCTCTGCCGCAAATAAAATGCCACCGAAACCCCGCACCTCCGAAGCCGTTGCAAAACCACCCACAGTACTTGCCTCCTCAATAGTGATTGCAGAAACGGCCTCGCTAATAGGGACCTTCCCCATAACAATCGGAGCAAACACCGTCATCCACCCACGCGCGAAGCTCACGTCGGCCCATGGACCCATAACAATAGGCGAGTACTGCATCATCTGCGAACGGACGCAGATCTGCCCGCCGGATGCGGAGGGTTTGGTAATTGGGGATGGAACGGTGGTTGAGGTTAATGCTATTGTCGAAGGGAGTGTTGGGGCTGGCAGCGTTGTTGAGGTTGGGGTCAAGGTTGGGAAGGGGGGGAAGGTTGGGTCGGTATGTCTCCATTCTGCTGCTATGGGAGGGGAGGGATGGGATGAGATGTGCTGATTTTTGGGGCGGGGGTTGGGGATAGAATTGTAAATTGGGTCCGTTGACTAAAGTTCTTGAGGGGGAGGTGATTGAGGATAATACTGTTATATTTGGTAGTGGGCAGAGGAGGATTGATGCTTCGGGTACGATGGATGCTAGGAGGAAGTTACTGGAGAGGCATATTGAGAGCTTGAGAGTTCTCATACCTAGCAACCCTTCTAAATTTATTAATTAATGTAATTCGAAGTAGTGGTTTGTAGACTCTGGAATGTTCTCGTGTGTTGTGCTCGAAAGGGACTATTGAAATTCTGGAGGTCCTGGCATCCTTCCTAATTATTCCGGCCCACAAGGTACTCGTGCGCACAGCACGGCACGGCACAGAGGGGTGCCTGGCATCGATCATCACTCTAGGCTCAAGGAATGGAGAGGCTCGGCTGGTTGGGTGACGTGGAGCTAAGCCAAAGTTAGACCGAGTTACGCCAGCCTAAGGGGCGCTTTTTTCATGTGAGCCTTTTTACCGCAACAAGACAGATAGGTGTTGCCCTTCATCTTCTTTTATTGGATTGTCACTCATTTTTCACGATAATACTTTGAACGAGACTTCTACCGGTACTTGAATACCTGTATATTACTCCTTGGATTACCCTGGCTATAAACCATTCCGGGTGGCAGGTGGGTAAGCTTTCCCACGGCATCAGATTCACCGTCGGCAAGCTCCCGCTCGAAATAAAAAAAAAGAAACGATCGATAAAAATAAAATAAAAATGCCCTCTCCAACACTCCACGGCTCCTCACGAACTCGCAAATGGATATTGTCGAGTCCGCCAGTGGAATGGGCTATGATGCAGCTGCAGGAGCTGTTGATCAATGCCCTCCGCCAGGGACCAGTCCCCCAGCATGTCGCTTTCGTCATGGACGGGAATCGCAGGTTCGCTCGGAATAACCATATTGAGACGGTGGAAGGACATAATATGGGGTTCGAAGCACTAGCGAAGGTGCGTTATACCTCTCGCTCTCTTCTTGAAGGGGGGTAGCTAATGGGGTTGGGTTTACAGATCTTGGAAGTCTGCTACAAGTCTGGTGTAAAGGTGGTCACGATATACGCATTTTCCATCGAAAACTTCAAAAGGCCTCTCCATGAGGTCAACGCGCTTATGGAGATTGCAAAGATTAAGCTTTCGCAGTTGTGTCAGCACGGGGAGTTGATGGATCAGTATGGGGCGAGTTTAAGGATTCTGGGGCATCGGTCGTTGTTGAGACAGGATGTGCTCGAAGCTATTGAGCAAGCGACAGAGATGACGAGGCATAATGATAAGTACGCCTCCCACGGCATTACTTCCCTCTACAGAGGTCATTTCTAATGATGTCTGTCTTAGGGCTATCTTGAACGTCTGCTTTCCCTACACTTCTCGGGATGAGATCACCACCGCTATCCGGGACATCGTATCCTCGTCTACTATTCCACAGACTTCCCCGCCCTCACCGTCACCTAGTGATTCATCGACTTCCACGTCCACGTCCACATCCTCTGACAAGACCGCGACTCCGGGATTGATGGACATCGAGTCCATCACCGAGAAAACCGTGACGCAACACATGTTCACGTCAGACTGCCCGCCACTAGACCTCCTCGTGCGAACCAGCGGCGTGGAGCGGCTAAGCGATTTCATGATGTGGCAATGCCACCAGGACACTGATATTGTCTTTGCCGATTGCCTCTGGCCGCAATTTGACATCTGGAAGTTCCTGCCCATCCTCATCAATTGGGGCGTCAAGAGGCGGAAACTGGAGAAGGAGAGGGGCGATGTAGAGGTTCGGGGCGTCGGTATGGGCATGGGCGTCGGTAAAGGTGGTGGGTATTGACTATTAATGAGGAAGGAATGGGGGTGGGTATATGGTGTTGTTGGGGTTGTCTGGATGGGTGCGTTTGGCCTGGTTTGGATGCTGGCTTGGAGGTGAGGTGTTTGTCTTGTCTTGCAAGATTTGGGGGGGGTTGTTATGCGTGCACGGTTTGGTCATTTTTCTCTGTCTTTCTTCTTTTTTCCCCTTTCTCCCTTTACTCGGAGGAAGATATTGTAATAGTGATTTCTTGTGCTGTGCTTCTATGCTGGTGATACACTATATCCTTTGCCTTGTATGTACAAGTATTCTATGGTAGGTTGAGCTTTGTTCCAGGGTTCACGAGCTCTAGAGCGCTCTTGTATTTGAATAGACGATATTAGTGGGGCGATAGAAATACCATGGTCTGTCAACAGGCTCACAAAGATAAATCATAGAGGAGGAGTGTTTACAGTCTTGAAGGGTCTTCCCGAGTGATTCACCGTGCTCTTCAAGGCAGTTTTGTCTTCCGCCAAGACGGCCTTGGCGGCACTGACGCACAGCTTTCTCTTCGGAGGCTCCAAAAGTCCGCGTGTTCTAAATTTCTGGAACTTCTCTGTTATTGCTATCATAACTCAATACTCATAATAAACCTCTCCATTCAGGTCCTCGATCACCATGGACCCCTAGTATCCGTACCGCGCCCTCGCACTTCAAAATTTTCTAACCTTTCTCTTTTCCATTTCCATATTTCTATTCCTCACCTGGGACCTCCTTTTTCCCGCACAAAACAGGGACACAAGGATAGATGTCAAGTTATATTCGCGCTTCTTCCCCTTCACCTTCCGACGAGTCCTCCGACCTTGACCTCGACCTTGAAGAGCTAGATCCTACGAACGGAGGTGGTGGGATTGGTAGTGGGGGTGGCACGGGCTATTCGGTAGGGTATCGGTCTATACTTGGAGAGAACCATAGGTCTTCCTTTTCGCCTACAAGACGCGGAAGAGCATCTGTTGACGGGGCGGGTGGGCCTGGGAGGATCGCGTTGAGGAGGATGAAGGGACGAGAGGGACCAGAAGATGAGGAAGCGTTACTGGGGAGGAGGAGTGGAGAGGACATACACGATGGAGGGGAAATTTCAAACCTCCGAGATGGGGGTGCGACAGGAGGCGGGGAGAGGTTACTACGAAGATTAGGATCTCGGATATCTCTACGATCTGCCGCCGGCGAAGACGCCGTTGTCGAATTTACCCCTTCGAAAGAAACTAGGGTCGTGGGGTTGAGGCCTGGTGGGGCCGGAGGGAAATACCCACCTAATATCATCTCGAATCACAAATTTACGGCTTTCACCTTTCTACCACTTACTTTGTGGCATGAATTCAGCTTTTTCTTTAATCTTTACTTTCTACTGGTTGCCTTAAGTCAATGCATTCCGGCGCTCAGGATCGGGTATCTAAGCTCTTACATTGTTCCTTTGGTGTTTGTGTTGTCAATTACTCTTGGCAAGGAAGCGCATGATGACATTGCTCGGCGGAGGAGAGATACGGAAGCTAATAGTGAGCTATATGAGGTTCTCTCGTTTACGGATGGTGGGGTGTTAAGGAGGAAGAAGGGGGCTAGGCTGAGCAAGCAGAAGAAGGGTGCGACGGAAGCTGAGGGCCAGGGGCTCAGAGAAGGAGGTGATGGTGGTGATGATATTAGGACTATACCCAAGAAGAGCAAAGATCTCAAGGTCGGGGATATTCTTGTTCTCAAGAAAGACGACAGGGTTCCGGCAGATGTGGTTATTTTGAAGACAATCTCGAATGAAGTCAATCAAGCTGAGGAAGGCGGGGGTAATGATACCTCTGGGGAGACGTTTATTCGCACCGACCAGCTGGATGGAGAGACGGACTGGAAATTGAGACTTGCGCCAGCATTAACCCAAGCTTTGCAATCTTCCAGTTTGGCTCACTTGACTATTACCGCTTCTGCGCCTTCGAAGGAAGTTAATAATTTTGTTGGATCAATTTCTTTTGATCCTCCGGCCCCCTGCCCCACTGTTCCATCCACTTTGGGTTCATCTATGCCTTTAGATCCTGGCGCTTCTTCCTCCTCGCTATCAGCACTTCCGGCGACAGCATCTTCGTCGATGGGATTGTCGGTTGATAACACTGCATGGGCAAACACGGTCTTGGCTAGCAATTCCACCACTCTGGCTGCTATCGTTTACACTGGCCCGGAGACGCGAGCAGCTTTGTCCACATCCCGCTCCCGTAGTAAGACTGGGTTGCTGGAAAAGGAGATCAATAACTTGACAAAAATTCTTTGCGTTCTGACATTTTCACTCAGTATAGCCTTGGTAGCACTTCAAGGGTTTGAGAATACCCAAGACAAGCTAGGTGTCATAGACTCCGAAAATCCCGGCGAAGTCGTCAACAGAAGCTGGTACATCAAAATTCTCCGCTTCTTGGTGCTCTTCTCGACTATTATTCCTATCAGCCTGAGGGTCAACTTGGACATGGGCAAGAGCGCGTACGCGTGGTTTATTGAACATGACAAGGGGATTGAGGGTACTGTTGTTAGGACTAGCACTATTCCGGAGGAGCTCGGGAGAGTGGAGTACCTTCTTAGTGATAAGACTGGAACCTTGACGCAGAACGATATGGAACTAAAGAAGATTCATGTTGGCACCGTTAGTTATGCCGGTGAAGCTATGGATGAAGTCACGGACTATGTTAGACTTGGATTTTCTGCCGGTGGTGGCAATGACGCTTCCGGGGGTGCTCAAGCCCCTCCCGGGATTCAGTTGAATGCTGTTACCACAAGGACCAGGAGGGAGATTGGGTCCAGGGTTAGGGACGTTGTCCTTGCTCTCGCGCTGTGTCACAATGTTACGCCCACTACTACCACCGACGAGGGTGCCTCGGAGGCTACAGTTACGTATCAGGCATCAAGCCCGGATGAGATTGCCATTGTGCGATGGACAGAAAGCGTTGGACTGCGTCTGTCGCATAGGGATCGCAAAGGGATGAAATTACAAAGCGTCGATACTGGCAAAGTTGTGGTCCGCGTTAAGGTATTGGAGGTCTTCCCATTCACGAGTGAGGGGAAGAGAATGGGAATTGTGGTCCAATTTATGGCTGGTGAAAAGGGCAAGGAACCGGATCTTCTTGGTGGCGGTGCGGAGGAGGAAAACTCTAATGCTGGGGACATCTGGTTCTATCAGAAGGGGGCGGATACCGTCATGTCTTCGATTGTCCAGGCTAATGACTGGCTGGATGAGGAGTGCGGTAATATGGCCCGGGAGGGACTAAGAACCTTAGTTGTTGGAAGGAAGAAGCTGTCCATTCAGCGCTACCAGGAGTTCTCTGCAAGGCACAAAGCTGCGTCATTGTTGCTCGTTAATAGGGACAAGGAGATGGGCAAGGTCGTGGAGGAGTATCTTGAGCATGACTTGGAGCTTTTGGGAGTGACAGGTGTCGAGGATAAGCTGCAGAAGGATGTTAAGCCTAGTTTGGAGCTTCTCAGGAATGCAGGAATCAAGATTTGGATGTTGACTGGTGATAAAGTCGAGACAGCGAGATGTGTTGCTGTTAGCGCAAAGTTGGTGTCAAGGGGACAATATGTGCACACCATTTCCAAGTGTATGCCTACTCCTCTGTTCTCTTGCCTCCGACTATACTAACTCGGGTGTGGTTATGTAGTAAAGCGAAAAGACCATGCCTATGATGCCTTAGAATTCCTCCGCAACAAGACAGATTCCTGTCTCCTCATCGACGGCGAATCCCTCGCGCTCTTCCTAGACACGTACAAATCTGAGTTCATATCCCTCGCCGTACAACTCCCGGCAGTAATCGCCTGCCGTTGCACACCCACCCAAAAGGCCGACGTAGCCCGGCTCATCCGTACCTTCACTAGGAAACGCATATGCTGTATCGGCGACGGTGGGAACGACGTCTCCATGATCCAAGCGGCAGACGTAGGCGTTGGTATCGTCGGCAAGGAGGGCCGTCAGGCCAGCCTTGCGGCGGACTTTAGTATCGAGCAATTCTGCCATCTAACAAAACTACTCGTGTGGCATGGAAGGAACTCATACAAACGAAGCGCAAAACTCGCGCAATTTGTTATGCATAGGGGTCTTGTGATTAGCGTTTGCCAGACCATGTTCAGTATTGCTTCGAGGTTTGAGCCAATTGCCTTGTATAAGGGGTGGCTGCTTGTTGGGTATGCCAGCATTTATACTATGTTGCCGGTGTTCTCGCTGGTGCTGGATAGGGATGTGGACGAGCATCTGGCGAACCTTTATCCGGAGCTTTATAAGGAACTTACGGAAGGACGGTCGTTGAGTTATCGGACGTTTTTTGTTTGGGTGCTTGTTAGCATTTATCAAGGTTTGTCTTTCCTTCGTATAATTATGCTGACTGGTAGAGTGCTAATGGAAACCCATAGGAGGGATAATCCAAGGCCTCTCACAAATCCTCGTGGGCCTCGACCATTTCGAACGCATGGTATCTGTGAGTTTCACAGTACTGGTATTAAATGAACTTATAATGGTGGCCCTGGAAATCACAACTTGGTAGTCCCCCCCCTTCCTTTCCCTTCCCCCTTTCCCTTCTAGCTAACACTGAGGACAGGCACATGTGGATGATATTCGCGGAGCTGGGCACAGCCCTCTTCTTCTTTGCCTCGATCCCCTTACTGGGTGAGTACTTTGACCTCCGGTACGTCATCTCGTGGGCCTTCCTGTGGCGCGTCGCGGTCATCAGCGCGATCAGCCTTGTGCCGCCGTGGGTCGTGAAGGCAGTTAGGAGGAGGTTGAAACCACCGAGCTATGCTAAGGTTCAGGGGGTTTGAATGTGAGTTGTAGCTGCATTGGTTGGGCGTTCTGTTTTGTTTCGGGTGGTAGTGGAGAGGGTAAGTAAAGGGGGATGTGATTCACCGAGCGGCCGGGGGAGGTATTTGTGTGTTGTTTTGTGGTCTTGTATGTTAGCTTTCTTCCCTTCTTTCTATTTTACTGTGCTGGTTTTTTGTACTGTAACTGGCGATAGCGGACGGTGCGGGTTACGAATCGTTTTACATTGTGTAGAATTTAGAAGGAGGGGAATATTAGTTCAGTAAACATTACCGTATCGTATTACCGTTGTTCGGTGCACTGAGTCTATGGTAGTTATGATTGTTAGCTAGAGTCCGTAACGCCAAGGACTTCTCGCACTCCTTGAAATGGAAGAAGAGGAAGGAACGCACACCCCCCCTGCACGTTATATCGCTACTACCCTAGGTACCGATAAGCAATTAATTTACGCAACTCTGCCCCAGAAACGTGAGTCGAGACCCCTAGCCACTTGTAGATTTCAATCACATCGCCGGGAGGGGATGGGGGGCAGCACACATTCCCCTAAACACTACCCAGCAGCAGCAAAGGTTACCGGAATCCTCTCGTCACGACTCACCGAGACGGGTTAAGAAATTCCATAGGCTGTCTAGTATCATACTGCATTGATTCTCTCTTTCTTCACCCGGTGTCTTCTACCATGGCCTAACTATAATACTCAATCAACCCCCACTGTCAGGCTCAGGCGGCCCCTCACCCATCTATCATATGTTTGTCTGCCGAGGGCTTGATGTATGGCGATCTCCCGTGACCTGTCGGGTTGGTGTCCGCTTGGCTGGCGTAGTGTGGATTCCCTTTTACAAGTGATGTTGGGTGGTTTGTAAGTTGGATGATGGCAGTATTAAAAGCGAGGGTGTATAATTATTGTCTCAGTAAATAGCTTTTCCTCCTTGCACGTTCATTATTAGAAGTTGGTAAGACGGCAATTCACTTTATCGCAGAGCAAGACCCTTCCCATTCCTATGAACGCTGGGAATTATGAGGTCACGTTTGTTTCTTGCTCACTTTTCACGCCGTCTCTCGGTGGAATTAGCTTCATGGAAGATCACTCGGTAGGATTACACTGTGGGTAGGGAAATTTCAACCTGTCTTTTATGTTTTTGATTGGAGACCCTTACTCTCCACTGGAACAAAAGGAGAAGGAAGAAGAAGAAAAAAAATCCTTGAGAATCAAATTTAATGAAGAGATAAAGACGCCTTCGGAATTCCTGAATTCAGGGCATTCCGACACCGGGTTCGAAACATATAGTGGTATATGTGTTTATCCCCATGATCCCCGCCATCCACCCGGCCACTTTTTCCCTCCTCCTGGAATTTCCTTCCAGAAGTATATCATTTATTCGCCGGGCCTGCGTCCTTTTCCGCGACGGCCAGTCCTGAGGCCGTGGCGCTTTCTTAAAAAGGGTTATTCACCGAAGCTCACTCGTGGTGGATTGAGCTCTGGGGTCTTAGTTTGGGCCTCCGGCTCGTTATCCTTGGTCTAGGCACGCAAGTGTGGAGGGGGAGGACTTCGGATATAATTAGGAAACCCTTCGACTAGAAGGGGAGGTTTTGTTCCGCACCGGGGAGGGGGGCTGTATTGGCGTATAATTGTGCTTGCTTTGTTATAGATAGCGGTTCTCTAGCGGGAGGGTTACGGTAGATGCAATAACGCATCTAAGCGGGGCGCTGGCGGAGTAGTTGTGTGTGCGACGAGGGCAGATGCACTAGGAGAAGTCTGCTATTATTGTTAAGTTAGGAGGGTTTTAAGCTTTGGGGGGACTTTGGGAATCTGGTTGAGTGTAATTTAAGGGGGCTTTTCCTTTGTAAAAGGAGCGATTTTCTTATATAGAAGGGCCCTCTGGACTTAAAGATACGGTCTAGCGGTGTGGGCTGAAGTATAGGAGGAGCGTTTGCCCTTCATGGTGATCTGCCGTGATCTTGACTGGTAGCTGTACTTGTGTTTAATCTAGCTTCACTGGAGCTCTTCGTGCCGTCTCTGCTTTCTTGGAGCCCTCCAGAATCAGAGTATTACCAGTAAAGAACAGAAACGCGGCGCGGGATCTTACGCTGGATGGCAGGCTCTCCGATCACCCGCCGCCCCTCCCACCACCCAGACATCTGCCGATTGGTGTGTTTTCATGTGAAGGCGAGGGGTTACCGGTTCGCATGTATTTCCATTATCTAGAAAAGTCCTTAAGAAGCCTAGCATTACCCAGTGGAACATTTGGTCCCCCCCCCCGGGCCCACCCCGAGGTCACGACTCTCGAGTAGAGCGGTTTCACCTACTCGAGTACACCTCTCCCAACCCCACGGCTAGGTACGATATAGAGGAACCGCCGGCAAGTCAGACCGGCCATCCCAATAGCCCAACTAAGGCAGCCACTGTCGTAAAGTTTCCGATTAGAACATAGTCGCTCGAGCAAGGGTGCGCCCAGGTAGCCTGGGAGACTAACTTATCTACCTCAAAAGATAAAGCGCTCTTAGGAAATTTCCCATTCTCCGGTTTTTTTTAAGGGAAAACCTTTCATATACCATGAAATATGAGTGAAACATGGTACTTTTATCCCCGATACCACAATTTTTAAAAATCACAACGCTAGCCCTTCTAATCAATAAAAATATAAAACAAAGACACTTTCACCCTATACAAATTAATAATTAAATTCATAAATTCATAAATGGAAATAGGGGAAGTAAAAGGAGAAAAATAGCAAAGAAAAGATATTATTCATGTCCAAAAGTACAGGTTCTTGGATTATGCCTCCCCTGAGGTTACCACAGTCGGCGAAAAAAACACAGTTTTAGTTAGCCCACAGGTGGTTTTTTCACCAACCCCAGATCTGGGCGTTCTTGGCCGAAGAGCTAACTGTAATTGACGTGTTTTTTTCGCCGAAGACCGTGCGCCGTTCGATCATGGTATCGCAAGGTTTCACCCATTTTCATGGTATATGAGAAGTTTTCCCTTTTTTTAATCCTCGGCCCTTTTCTGCCCGAGCACACAAGTGCGGTAATGTGGGATTCTGAAACAAGCACTCGGAGCTGCCCTACCGATCTGTAGCTTACCCCGCGAACGCCACTAAAATAACGCTCAATTTCTACATACGTCATCACCGGGGACCGGTTCGACCACCGAGGAACGAGGCGTGCCCTGGGATCGTAGGCTCGCGTTCCCAGAGCTATTAAGCTCCCGCGATCATGTCGAATGAGGGTCACAATATCTACCCGTACGAGCAAACCGACCGATTACTCCCACTTCCGGTATGGTGCTTGAGAAATTAGTAGTCTTGAGAGAAGAGCGGTGCAGTAGATTCGATTGCTGTGGGTAGCATTTGTAGGTTCGGCACGAGCAGTAATGCCTGCGAGATACTAATATCCCCAAGTGCGAGTGCGCCGCCTGCCAATATATCACAAGTATGATGCTCCCACCTTCAAGTAAACCATATGCAAGTTTTAGCACAATATTGTGTAGAGATTGGTCTAAAGTTTTATTAGCGGCTAGCACTTAGGTCGATAGCTTGCTGTGCTGGTAGCGCACCTTACTAGAACAGGTAGTACTTGTACAATACCGTACTTGTATTCTCATCGCGTATTCGGAATCCGGTTGCTACAAAAGTGCCGGCCAGTATGTCAGTATTATGAGAAATATCAAATGTATGATGGGGTTAATATAAAGAGGAGAAAGCAGCCGATGATAACAGGTTAGCCGATCGGACTAGAGGACAAAACACTCCGGTTTTATGTTTTTAGTGGTGATAATTGTGGTGCG
>Ga0307509_10007286_pt1 | contig 14523 bp, 17 predicted proteins | sample 10_EM_MG_FD_202245 | JGI IMG/M metagenome (GOLD analysis project Ga0307509, IMG submission 202245) | Populus trichocarpa ectomycorrhiza microbial communities from riparian zone in the Pacific Northwest, United States - 10_EM | ecosystem: Host-associated > Plants > Roots > Unclassified | place... | reverse complement strand
CTGATCAACAACTCGCCGATGAGCAACAGCCTGCAACCCCAATCCATCAGTAGTGTCCCTGCTAGGGATGCCTAATGGCGCCGACAGCTGATTTTGGAGCGAAATACTGATATTGGGCAATAATCACAGATGACTCGGCGGTTGTATGTGCAGTAGTAACAGGGCCCGTGACAGCTAGTGAATTTGAGGTTGGGTTCGAATCGTTGGAAACAGGGCGGCAGAAGTCACAATGTGGGGTTGTAGTGTTCTCTGAGGGCCTGAGGGATGGAGGCTGCTTCTGATCGAGATCAATTTCGGAGAGTACGTGAAAGAGATTTCCGAGCTTCCGAGGTCATGATGAGTGTTTCCTTGACATGCAGATTCTCTTTCCATTGACTATAGTAAACTTTCAATTGTTCCGAAAGCTTGGATTATCGCAAATTATTAACAAAGTCAAATGTAACAAATCGGAGAAATACCTTATATGATATCTCAGACCTCACATCTACATTATGATTCCACCCTCTAACAGCCTTCTTCAAATTTGGCACACATCCCTGATTGAACACTGGATCTATGGTCATGAGTTGACGAAAAAGATCTCGCTTGGCTGGGGAAGGATTGCTTTTCGGGTGCCCTGCATCTTAGCCAGAAAGTGATGCTTCTGCTTTGCATCCATTTCAGGATGATAGCGCCAAGAATGCGGCTATCCCAGCTGCGAAAAGTGATCATGCACTTTCCTGTTCTTGGGTTTGAGGAATTATGGCAACAATAGCGGTAGCCGATCATCCAAAATGTTGCCTCAAAATCCACACGCCGTCGTGGCTGGGAGATATGGCAGTGGCAGTACAGTCTGTGTTGGCACCAAGGGCAAGGAATTCCGTTGAGGCAAAGAACTGCTGGATCCCACAAGAAAAGATGGGGATTGTATAGAAGAGGCAGTGAAAGCTGGGGTTGTTGAAGAAGGAAGTATGTCGACGGCTGAGGAAACCAACAGGTTTGATTAACAGCACAGACCTTTGGCAGCCCATTTGCATCACGTTGATTTGCATCAGGCAGACGTGGCTTGAAAGCTTCAGCCAACCATACTGGCAGTGGATGCCGTTGACGAGGCTTATTGCTACCTGCATCCTCAGCTGCTGGATCCCTCTCGTCATCAGCTTCATCTTCCTCCTCCTCATCAAAGTCTTCCTCCCCGATTCCATCTCCAACAGCTATCGGGCAAATCCCCAGCTTCATCAACATGGCTGAAATTGGGTGTTTCGATGGTGACAACCTCGTGTTGCAGATCCTCATCGAGGATTACAAGTCGAACAGAGGGAGGGCGGTGTGGCAACCTGGAATTCGTAATGGGGGCATTTGTCAGTACAGTGGTCCCCAATCCTGGTTGGTTGATTGGCAGCTGTACTGGAATCGGTGGTCACTGCACTGGATGGTGCTGCATGTAGTGGTGAGATGGACTGTTGTTTATTTGCTGTCACAGGCACTGAAGGCTGAAGCTGGTAGGCGCTGTAGTTGAAAAATTAACAAGAAAAATAGCTACGGATAGACAATTACTGACGTTACAATCCATACCTGCTTCTTTGGCCTGCCTGGTGCTTTCCACTCTTTTACAATACCCTGGTTTCCAATTAGAACGTGCTCATGTTGCGGCTTGCCTACCGCTTCCGCAAGGTCGACTGATAGGGCGGCGAGGCTTCACAGCTTTTGTGGAATCCATCAACGAGTTTTGATTCTTGATGCCTTTCAGTCGTCCAGGTTTGCACTTTAAAGGATATCGCCAATTGCTTCTGAGGATGGCAAATAAAGGATGGGAGGGACTGTTGGCAGGGAGAGGGTTACCTAAGCTATATTTTAGCGTAGATGGATGTCTTTATTGTAACAATTGTAACAAGGGCATTGTCGGCAATGTGCACATTCATTTGATCATCTGTCAAATGTGATAACAGCAAGTGAACCAATCCGATGAAATGGTTACACTTATGCCCCATTTGCGTCAGGATAGGTTACATGACAACGACAAGAGGGCGAGTGTACAAGGTATGCTCACAATTTCTTTCATTCTCATCATACCTACTAACTAACCTAGCCCTCCTACCCCCTCATCTCACTGCACTTCATGCTTGGCTGCCAATGGCAATGGAGACGACCACAGCTGCAGCTGGTGATGCCAACAAGGACGCCGAGGATGACAACCAGCTGCAGCTGCCCACGATGCCACATGGGTGTACACTGTACGCCCGCCGTTTCTTTTGTTTTTTATTTCTTTTACTCATATTTTATATATTATACAGCTCTTACAGACACAATGACATGACAAGAAACCTTTCTCGTCATGTCGAAATCCTACTTGCAACATGGTAAGTCCCTCCACTGTCAACACCTTCTCACACCCCCTTCAAGCATGACGAGACACCTGTCGCAGATGTCTTTTCATGCTTGGTGACTCCCACAGTGGCTCCACACCTTCGAGCATGAAAAGACACCCGCAATAGGTGCTTGATGAGTTCCCACATCCAACAAGATTCTCTGTCACAACCCCAGGTCCCCCCCCCCTATATTTTCCTTTTTCTTGTTTAGTCTATTTTTGTATGTATATAGTATTTAATTCTAATTTATATAAAATATGTATATTAATTTTCTATAGAGAACTGGGTCCAAACCTGAACTTTGAGGTTCAGGTCCAGGGTCTGCAAAAAGTGCCTGGACCTGGCCCGGACCTGACCATGGACAGTGTACTCCTCCCTTCAGCCTTCTCAACATACCCCTTGGAACAACTCAACAACACCACTCCATACCCTGCAAGATCGGCCCCCCTTTCTGAACTGTTGTCTCCCACAGCAGAGGGATGTATTGGATCCATCAAATGTGGCATTGACATTAATTGGTTGCAAGAGATGCTAGTTCCGAAAAACAATGAAAAAGACCAGACTTTCAAGCACTACTTAAATGTTGAACAATAATTATTTAGAAAACTACAATAGAACAATAATGAAACTACACATTAATCTAGGCTATTATGACAAATCCTATTGAACTGATCTTAAAAAATACATTGGTGAAGCAAGCTTTTAGCTTAATGGAAGCAAAATTTTCTACTGTATCAAAAAAAGCAGGACCAGACCGGACTTTTAAGAACTATTTGTGATGGCCCTTATTAGCACAACTCTGAAAGCAGCACTTCAGAAGAACCTCAGCATCAACACTCAAAGATCTTAGTGGCAAGCAATGCACCAATAGCAGTGTGGCATTTTTACAGTTTCACTATACTAATACAAATGTATTGTATGTAAATCATTTTCCAATATGAATATATGGCACCCACACAAGAAATGAATAAGGAGAATCAAAGACCTTGTTTTGAAGTTGCTTTGTTGCAGCATGAAGTGCTCGTGCTGCCTGACTGCCATCTATCTTTGGCTCCTTTTCATTTTCTAGAAGATTTCTGTAGAAAAATTCTGCTAAATCTGGGCCATGTTCATCAAAGATGGACCACATAGTTCCCACAACACTCTGATATCCAGCAGCCAGCATTCCAGAAACAAGATGAACTGCCTCTTCAGGAAGCTTTGCATCACCCTTGCCAGTTTGACATGCAGATAGGAATGCAAAATTGGCATTGCAAATCTTCTTCTTCATAATTTCAGAGAGCTCAAGTGGGCCATCATGAAGGTGAATTGAGCTTTTAAGAGGAGTTTCTGCATGCTGAGATGCATGGCATGCAAAGTGGATACAAGAATATTTCTCCATAGATTCCAATACTTGATTCACTGTGGCATTCTCATCATCCAATGTACATGAGGGAATTCCCTGCATTTCAAGTTGTCTTTTGATCTTGTCAACCTCTTCTCTTACAAATTGAATTTTGTTCTTGCCAGGTGTATTGGGTTGGCTGACTGTCAACAGTGCAGCAGGAATATTGTGACCATCTTCAACAAAATTGGATGTTTCATGGACATTTATAGTTGGAATGTATGATGAGATGGCAAATTCTGACAGATGTTGCCCAGGAATGCCTTTGCCATGCTCATAGATACCTGCTGCATGAATTGGAAGAAAGGTGAGAGGGCCAGTTGGGCACCACCATATGTGGGGCAGTTTTGCATCAGAATCAGGTACCTGGATAAAAATATTGAGAGCAAATATAAATGAAAAAAACAGGCAAACGCACAGAAAAAGCAAGAGCTTTTAATATTGGACTGACAACATTGGACCACAAGACTTTGAGCACTGCTGGAAAGTCAAGGTCAATAGTGGGATAATGAGAGCCCTCATCCACTAAAGGAGTGCCAAGCCGTGATCGAACACCAAAAGAAAGGAGATAAGTGTGCAAACTATTGGCAAGGTGCTTGGCTTCTTTATATGAAAAATCAGGCAATGAAATGTGTAGTGGCTCTTCAGCACCTGCTATAAGAGCAAGTGCATCACAGTGGCTACTGTGAATATTGATAATGACAATAGGACCTTCTTCAGAGAGACCACTCATGATATCAGCACAGCTTCTTGGTTGAAGAAAATTTTTAAATTGAGGAATGCTTCTAATAGTGTCAAGTAGCTGTTCCCATTCTTTGGCATGCTTGAGATGCATCCTTGACTGGTCCTCTAAGGAAATTTTATCATCCATTGAAAGTTCTGACTGTTTGCCATGTATATCCATCTGTAATCCTGCATTTTCCAACTCTCTTGAGAGAATAGAAAAACACTTAGAAAGACCAGGATCATAGGAATGAAGCTCATCAAGAGGAGTGCGAAGCTGATTAATTTGCTTCCAGACAATGCACCGGCCTTCAACAAGCCATTCTAGTGCTCTATCAGAATGACCAAGGAAAAGGGCCACAGCAGCTGCTGCAAGTGATAATTGAGAAGCCTTGGCAAGAGTTTTGTGGCGATGTTGGACAGTATTCTCAAAGCCAGAAATGATAGACAAGAGCTGAATAATGCATGCATGAGATTGAAGAAGATCTGATGATGGAGAAGATAACTGTTGTGAAAGAGTGGCCCATTTTTGAGCAGCTAATAAACGAACAGAAGGGCGACCTGTAGGACACATGGCAGAGAGACGGAAATTTAATACAGCTAATAAAAGAAACTCATATGCTTCAGTGTGTTTGAAGAGATGTGAAAATGAGCTTCCAAGATTATTAAGCCACAGTGACAAATCAGCATGTCCTTCTGGAGTCATTTGGATAGCATGTTGTTGATATTGGATTGCCTCCAAAATATCCTCTATGTTTCCAGCTTTTTCAAAGCGAGATGAAAATGAGCTTGCAAGGTTACTGAGCCATACTGGAAAGTTGGCATGTCCTTCAGGAGTCAATTGAATAGCACGTTGTCGATGTTGAATTGCCTGTGAAATATCCTGCATGTCTCCAGTGTGTTTAAAGCGACGGAAAAATGAGTTTCCAAGATTGTTAAGCTGCACTGGCAAATCAGAATGTCCTTCTGGTGACAACTGAACAGCATCTTGTTGATATTGAATTGCCTTTGAAATATCCTGGATATCTTGAGTGTGTTCAAACCAACATGAGAATGATGTTCCAAGATCATTAAGCCATCCTGGCAAATTTGCATGTCCCTTGGAGACCAATTGAACTGCATGTTGTTGATATTGGATGGCCTCAAAAATATCATGTATATCTCCATTGTGTTTAAAGCGGCATGAAAATGAGGTCCCCAGGTTACTGAGATAGCCTGGCAATCCAGTGTGCCCTTCTGGAGTCAATTTGACAGCATGTTGTTGATGTTGAATTGCCTGTGAAATGTCTTGTAGGTCTCCAGTGTGCTCAAAGCGACTTGAAAATGAGCTTCCAAGATTATTAAGCCACCCTGGCAAATCAGCATGTCCTTCCTGGGTCAATTGAACAGCTTGTGTCTGATATCGGATTGCCTCTGAAATATCCTGAATATCTCCAGTGTGTCTGAAGCAACCCAGAAATGAGTTTCCAAGGTTAATAAATAGCTTCACCAAATGAGCATGTCCTTCTGGAATCAGTTGGACAGCACGTTGTAGATATTGGATTGCCTCCAAAATATCCTGCATGTCTCCAGTGTGTTCAAAGCGATACGAAAGTGATGACCCAAGATTATTTAGCTGTCCTGGCAGATCAGCATGCCCTTCTGGAGTCAATTGGATAGCACGTTGGTAACTTCGGATTGCCTCTGAAATGTCTTCCATATCTCCAGTGCATTTGAAACGATTCGAAAATGAGTTCCCAAGGTTATTGAGACGCCCCACCAAGGCATGGCCTTCTGGAGTCAACTGGACAGCACGTTGTAGATATTGGATTGCCTCTGATATATCCTTCATGTTTCCAGTGCGCCCGAAGCGACCCAAATATGACAACCCAAGATTATTCAGCTGTGCTGGCAAGTTAGCATGTCCTTCCTGAGTCAATCGAATAGCATGTTGTTGATGCCAGATTGCTCCTGAAATATCCCGCATGTCTCCAGTGCGTTGGAAGCGACACTGAAATGAGATCCCAAGATTATTGAGCCGCCCTGGCAAATCAGCATGCCCTTCGGGCGTCAATTGAAGAGCACGCTGTTGATATCGGATTGCTTCTGTGATATCCTGCATGTTCCCAGTGCGTTCGAAGCGATGCGAAAGTGACAGCCCAAGATTATTAAGCGAGGCCGCAAAATTGGCATCTCCCTCTGCTGTTGCTGCAAGCCCTTTTTGCATGGCGGTGATTGCCTTCTCCAGATCATCCAACAACCCAAACCTCTCATAGCGTGCCTTATACCCAAGGCCAATGTTGTATAGAAATCCTCCGAGCCTTAGACCGTCGTCCTTTGACAGTAAAGCAACTGCTTGTTCATACGCTTTGAGGGCTCGGCAAACGTCTTCATCATCTCCCGTTTTGCGAAACTTTTCAAGAAACTGGTGCCCACGTAAATTGAGTTCGTCGGCTTTCGATGGGTCGTTCTCCAGAAGAGCGCGAGGAGAAGTGGGATCATCCGGCAATTGGCCTGCAAAAGACGTTATATTCATTCTTCCTTCGACCTTGTACTAAGGACTCACGGGTGCTAGGTGATATCTGTTGCGAAACTTGCGCTATCTCGTCAGTCATCTCGAAGGACGAAGTGGGTGAAATATAAGAGCCGAATTGTATGCAACCAAATCCTTTACTGCGGCGATGCTGTGCGGCATAAACAATACATTACCTTGATTCTGTTCACGACGGCCGCACGGCCCAGAGGTAACAGGAGACCACATTCCAACAGTCATCTTCCGGCGCTCATGAGTTACAAACAACCAATGTAAATGGAGGGCGCTTTTGGGCGTACATGGAATAATCCAAGTTTGGTGATAGTGTAGCCGCTTCGTCGAAAGATCTATGTACGCTAGGCAGATCAAAATTTCGTTTTCCGAACAGTTTCTTAGTAAGTTAATTCCATGCTACAGCGTACAAAATATTTGAAATGCTGTGCCTTGAAAGTTCGATCTACGAAGGAGGTGATAGTGAAGCCAAGATTTGTGCACATAAAGCGATGGATGAGGACCATAGTACGAGTAGCATGAGACAAGAGATCAGGAGAATTGAGACGGGGCATGTCCACCGAGACTTGGGTCTAAGGACCATTGTCATTGCAAAAAATATTAAGACATCGAGGTTGCACGCCACTATAATTGGAATAACGTGTTTCTTCCCATAGACGTTATCTCTGTTCTGCGAACGACTTTTTCTCCGGTAAAGATCGAAATCGCATCCAGTCAGTGTTTCTTGACTATTGCGCGTGGTTCTTCAAGGGCAAGAAATTTTATCAGTGTTTGGTGGGAGCCAGGTGAATCACCGCTTCCACCAGTCCCAATCATGTCTCTTGCAGGATTAGCGAATGATCACCGAAGACTGGAAGTTGTTGAAGGTGGCCGAATTCGAAACCGTGGATACGTTCGTCCAGATTCCGGACCAACCATGGGAAGCTCCCAGTCCCTGCAGCCGTTACCGTCTTATTTGTGCCCCTGTCTCTGAAAATTGGACTCAAGCTGGCTTCTAGATTTCAGCTGAATTGTTTGTCGTTCAGTCGCATCCTCTGGTGGCCCATTTATCGTCTCAATGTCTGTAAAATATACTGGAATATCATTTTCTTTGTCGTGCTTTCTGCCTTTACCGAAAATGTGACCAACGAACCTTTTTGCTACATGCGCTTCTCCAAAGCAGGGCTCACTTCTGTGCAGGCACGCACCATTTGTCAACCTCCTTATCGGGATCGATGACTTCTTTAGCAGGGGTATGCAGTGGCCAGGCATGGCGGTCATAAATCAAGGTCAAAAAAATTATTCGGAGACGAAAAGAAAAAGAAAAAGAAAAAGAAAAAGAAGTGAACTGTGCAATGGCCGTGTTGTAGAGCAAAACGTCGGAAAGGACTAAGGAGACCATCTGGTTTGACTGAACTGGTGTCAAAAGATTTGAGGTTGTGGGATAATCGTGTCGTCAATGACTGTAAATAATTGTACTGTTAGAAGTGACTAGTGAGGGGTGAGCAAGGCTGACACATTCAAGACTTACGCGGCAGCGTTCTTGAAGTAATTTGTGATGTTGTTGAACGACTTATTGTATGGATAGGGAATCATAACGTCTTAAAGATAGGGTCGGATGAACGGCGCACCTAGCGTCGTCTGATCCTGAGCGAATAGATCGACGGTTAGTATCACTTCCGACATCTGCAGGAACCGTTGAAGCTCCTTCTCGTAGCGACGACTTTTGCGGTTGCATTTTTGGTGCAGAATATGAATTGTTGTTGTGGGCTTCTGTTACTGGTGATGCTGAGCTATATGTAACCCGCTTTTTCCGTGGCCGGGGATTGCTTCCGCTTTGTCGTCGTAGATTTCTTTGTGCAAAAAAAGAGTCAGGAATAATTATTTTTAGAATTCACGTGGCCGATTTCGGCAACCGCCACGGCGTCGAGTAGAAAAACTCGATTCTCTCAACGGCGTTCACTTCCTTCTAGCCAATTATGCCTGTAAGTGTTCCACTGTGAACAAAATTTAAAAAAAAACCCATCTCTAAAAAACCCTCAGCGTCAATCTCGTGGTCGTTCATCTTCCGCCTCTCGCTCCGCACCTGCACCCGTTCAATCCCGCGGTGCCCACACAGCGACCGCCCCAACAGGATACGCTCAGCCCCATGCTCCTGCACCACCCGCAACAGCTGCTGCCAAAACTGCTTCGCCGACCCAATCCCAGCAGCAGCAGCAGCCTGGCATGCTAGCTCAAATGGCTGCCACCGCTGGTTCTATAGCCGTCGGTTCAACGATTGGCCACGGAATTTCTCATATGCTGTTTGGTGGTTCCAACGAGGCAGCTGCACCTCCTGCACAGGCGGCAGCCCCTGTTCAACATCAACAACAGTACAGTAGTGGTGTTAGCTGCGAGGCCCAGGCTAAAGGTATGCATTCCCCAGTACCTGATTCTAACGCCGAATCCCCTCATTTTTTAAATACAGAATTCACCAAGTGTTTGGAAAAAGCAGACCTCCAGTCGTGTTCTTATTATCTTGATCAATTGAAGGCCGTAAGTTATACTTTCGTACACTCAGTCTTCCCTTCCCTGATTGTCCCTTTTTTCACATAGTGTCAAGCCGCTGCGGCACCTTACTGACGAATTCAAACATACCCCGCGTGTCGTTGGTCAACTCTGACCTCGAAGAAGCTCAGGGAATCCCTCGATTGTAATTACGTGTAGAAGTACATAACAGTGCAATAATACACGTCGTTCCTCATCGTCACAAGCCCATGGGATCGTGAAAGTAGAAGTTACATGTCCAGATGTCCCAATAAAAGTAGCGAGAAAGTAGGAAATATGTCGATAATATGAATAAAAAGTATGGTGTAGCAACTACGGCTGTCCATTGTCGAAGCGTCCCAGAAGGCGTTGAAATCGGAATAATAATAAAAGTCCAAAATCCGAGTCCACGATGCGTATTCATATAGCTCTTTAAACTCACCAGCAAGTCCAAAGGAAACCCATTGACAAAGGAGGGATCCAGTTTCACATATCCAGCTTGTCAGCAAGGATTCTCCTGTCCGTCCGTAGTATCAGCCTTCACGGCGAAAATCCCAGCTCCACCTCCTCAACTTCCCCGCAAACCTACCACCACCGTCCATACTAAGGAAACCTTTCCTGGATCGGGGCTGCCTCTTCAACCTCATATCAACTCGGCCGACGGTATATCTCATTCTGTGCCCGTAGCATCGCAGGCAGAGGCGGCAGTGGTGCCGGTGGCGGTATATTCCCCTTGATCGGCGTGTACGACGCGTACGATCGTGGTACCACTGTACTTGTGGTGCTGACATTGCTATTCAACTGATTTATAGTACGGCACAGCCACTCTGATTCAAGTTAGCTGCGCCCCTGAAGTTACAAAAGATTTCTGAAAAACGTCTCTTGGAGGAGCACGAGTGATTAGAGTTGTTGAATGCAGAAACTAGTACGGCGGAGATTGTTAGATGTCAAATCCAACGGATATATTATACAGGATTCGGTGCGTGCATCTCATATCAGGATTTGTCTCGAGGGATCTCCACTGGGTTGTAGCACTCCCGTCAAGTACTGGAGGGCAGCAGCGCCTACGAGGTCATGCGGCTCGTCTGGGCGGGCCGGAAAAACTAGGGTTTGGATGGCGTTAAACAAATTTTGACTGTAACTCTCCTCATTTGGGAGACGCCTCGGGTTCACCGAAGTCCCTCCGCCATTCTCGACAAACACAACTGGCCACTCAGAATCGCTGCCCGCAAATGCTTTTGAGCGAAGGCCGTTGATTATCGACTTCTTCTTCTCCGCATCCTCTCTCCAATATATCTCCTTTTTCTTCTGGGAACTGGCATCCTCGTAGTCATTCCAGAATGAGAGCGACTTGGTTACGACAACAACGACGTTTCCGCGCTTGTTATCGACCAGTCTCGATCTGCTCAGATATTGGATTGTTTTGTCAATCGAGGGCGGGTAGTCGTGATCTTCCTTGACAGAATCCCATGAAGCGACGATGAGAATGACGTTTGGATAGGTCTGCTGAGATTCATCGAGCGTTGGAAAGTGGTTGTGGGCATATCTGTCAAGTAGTGCTTGATTCCGCACTCTATCGCTGAAAATGGTGTCCCCGAATCCTGGAGTGTCGTCAAATGACACAGTCAATTCAATACGATTTCCTTCGGAGTCGAACGTGATTGGCACGTCAACCCTCTGTACAACCTTGAAATTTTATTATTTTGTGTTCGTAGAGTGGACATATGTGGGGGACACAGTACCTTGGTGGTAGTCCCTGCACATGGTCGCGCCACCTCAAGGAGATCATTATCGATCAGCCGGTTGACTGTCTTCGTTTTCCCATGTCCCGTTTCGCCCAGCAAAAGCAGAATGAATCTGTCTGGATGCCTTCCTATGCTGCGGCTGGACTCGACATATGGACGAACGATGTCTGCTTCCCTTCTATCGTGTAAGGGCAATTCCTTTAATTCCTTGATGCTTGGAAGTCGTACAGGTTGTACTAAGTAGATGTGAGCCGGGGGTGTGTTGGAGTTACCATCGTTATTGCCTAGAGTTTTCAGGAGTGGCCAAACCCCATCAACACTACTTCTCATGAGCATGGAAAGAAGTGTTGGTGCGTCGGAGGAGGTACCCCTTGGGTTAGTTTTTGTGGGGTCAGCAAGTCGCTGAAGAAGAGAATACGATTAGTAAACGGCAGGCGATAGAGTTGAATATGGTACGAACCACATCACTGCTTTTCGCAGGATTCGGTGCATCTTCCGGTCCGTCTCCTACTAGAATTTGTCTTGAGGAATGTCCACTGGGTTGTAGCCCTCCCGTCAGGTACAGGAGGGCAGCAGCGCCTACGAGGTCATGCGGCTGGTCTGGGCCGGCCAGGCAAACGAGGGTTTTGATGGCCTCAAACAAATTTTCAGGGTAACTCTCCTCATTTGGTAGACGCCTCGGGTTCGCCGACGTCCCTCCGCCATTCTCGACAAACACAACTGGCCACTCAGAGTCGCTGCCCGCAAAAGCTTTTGAGCGAAGGCCGTTGATTATCCACTTCTTCTTCTCCGCGTCCTCTCTCCAATATAGCTCCCTCTCCCTCTGGGAACTAGCATCCTCGTAGTCATTCCAGAATGAGAGCGACTTGGTTACGACCACAATGACGTTTCCGCGCTTATTATCGACCAGTCTCGATCTTCTCAGATATTGGATTGTTTTGTCAATCGAGGGGGGGTGGTTGTCATCTTCCTTGACAGTATCCCATGAAGTGACGATGAGGATTACGTTTGGATGGGCTGGCTGAGATTCATCGAAATTTGGGAAGTGGTTTTCCACATATCTGGCAAGCAGCGCTTGATTCCGCTCTCGATCGTCGCTAATGGTGTCCCCGAATCCGGGAGTGTCGTCAAATGACACAGTCAATTCAATACGATTTCCTTCAGAGTCGAACGTGATTGGCACGTTAACCCTCTGCACAACCTTGAAATTTTATTATTTTGTGTTCGTAGAGTGGACATATGTGGGGGACACAGTACCTTGGTGGTAGTCCCTGCACATCGTTGCGCCACCTCAAGGAGATTATTGTTGATCAGCCGGTTGATTGTCTTCGTTTTCCCATGTCCGGTTTCGCCCAGCAAAAGCAGAACAAATCTGTCCGGATGCCTTCCTATCCTGAGGCTGGACTCGACATATGGACGGACGATGTCTGCTCGCCTTCCAACGGGTAAGGGCAATTCCTTGATGCTTGGAAGTCGTACAGGTTGTGCTAAGTAGATGTGAGCCGGGGATGAATAAAATATTGAGTACAAATACCCATGGGAGTTTGCGTATCTAAGGGATAGGTAAATGGACAGGTCGAAGGAGTCTTTGTAGCGCAGGCAGTAATGCAACACTTGTGCGGATATTTGCCTCGTGTTTCTATGCAGGTTACCGAATGGAAATCGAGACAAGTTTCAAAACGGTTGGAGCTTATTAATTATTCCTGATCTCGGTTTCTGATGTGTCTTCACGCACCTCTGCTACCTTCAAGTTTCCTATGAAACCAACTGGCCCTTTCACAATTTCACAAACCTGCTTCTTCAACGATTCATAATTTTACTTCGAACTATTTCCGCACTGTTAATGGCATGGCTGAAACTTGAACCTCGCCCCCCCCCCGGCGGACGGCCAACCACTCGCGGTCCCATTTGTCGAGTGGTCAGTTGGCCGTCCGCCGTGAGAACCGACGCCAGAGTTTCTGTGCTATGTAAGAAGAGTTCCATCCCACGAAATGAATTTATGTAAGTGGCGCCAAAGGCAAGGGCCACTATGAGTGAGTAATCACTACCACCAATGCGATGATCAAATTCAAGTTGAAAGGGAAGTATAATAATAATCCAAAAATGTAATAATTAAGTATTGCTACCACTACCGAAGCTGTATTTTTCTACATGAGCAAAACCCCAGGTCTCTAAAATGACTAGGTTATTTAGGCTTCGAAGGCGGGTTCGCCTTCCGAAAAGTCTTCGAGCTCTTTGCCAGGTATGACCGTACAGCAGAAAGCTGTTGCAATCGCCACAGCCTTATACCAGGAGACTGTTTAATTCGCTTCATGACGTCGGACGACTTATCGAGTGGATCATTCGATGCATTTCGGTGGGAACTATTCGGACTGTGATCACGACTAGTGGGTGTGTTAGAGTTACCATTGAAATTGCCTAGAGTTTGCTGGAGTGGCCGAAACCCATCAGTATTACTTCTCATGGGCATGGGAAGAAGTGTCGGTGCATCGGAGGAGGTAGTGTTTGTGGGGTCAGCAAGTCGCTGACGGAGAGAATACGATTAGTAAACGGCAAGCGGCGGGACTAAATATGACAAACCTCATCCCTGCTTTCCACAGGATTCGGGGACGCGGTCCCCGGGTCACAGCGAACCCGCCTGAGAACTGAGGCCACCGACGGTGGTATTTGGCAGAGCGAACTTGAACGCTTTGTCAATTTAGAAGTTTCTGTGCTACAGACTGTACCGAAAGAGTTTTGAGTGCGGACATAATCAAAATCTGAAACTCTGTTTGGTTTACTAAAGCACAATCCTCCTGTATCAACCCGACAACGATGCTACGACAGGCATTGCCTCTGGCCCCTAAACAGCTTCCTGATGATATGCGTGACAGCAGAGATCTCATAACCTCACACGTAGCATTTGACGGAAATTTAATTAAGTGACCTACTAAAACACCCTTGAGAGAAGTTTTCTTAGCATACTCAAGCGAACAGAGAATGTCTCTAATACAGCCTGAGGTAGGGGATACATTGCTCAGGTCCACCAAAGGATCATCTTCGGAATCAACAAGCATAGCATCGTTATCATTACTTAGTAGGGCACCAGGCCAGCGACATCAGAGCCGGAAATCGGGAAAGGAATTAAGCCACTATCACGAATTGCACAATTTGGGACTTGTAAAAAATGTTAGCAAAGAATAAATTGAAAAGGAATGAAGGATGCACTCACCTGGGACCAGTTGGTCAAATACAGCATGAAATGACAAAACTGAAAACACCAAACGATGCCCATCGCTCAAAGGAATATGTGCA
>Ga0307509_10007285_pt1 | contig 14524 bp, 13 predicted proteins | sample 10_EM_MG_FD_202245 | JGI IMG/M metagenome (GOLD analysis project Ga0307509, IMG submission 202245) | Populus trichocarpa ectomycorrhiza microbial communities from riparian zone in the Pacific Northwest, United States - 10_EM | ecosystem: Host-associated > Plants > Roots > Unclassified | place... | reverse complement strand
AAAACCCGGCAAACCCAAGTTAAAACTCCCCAGTTTCACTAATGGCGGCTCTGACGGCTTTGACGATTCTCTACCTACCGATGGAGCGTTCTCTGGAGGCTACTACGGAGGTGCTGCCTTCCAACCCACGTCTCTTTCTATGGATGGCCCGGAAGATGCGACTATTAGACCAAACAGTGCTGAGACAAAGACGGTGGATGATCTACGAGCCACCCTACGCAGTCTAGACATCAACCCCACCCCTCCGAAGCTATCTTCGCTCGTTTCGACGAGCATCCATCAGGTTCTGTCGAACAGCAGTCAGGGCGACGAGTGGTCGGATGAGTTCTTGCAGGAGCTGGATCGATTGGGTGAGGGTGCAGGCGGAGCTGTCCACAAGGTCAGAGACAAACGGACGGACGTGGTGATGGCCAGGAAGACAATCACAACCAGGGAGGCGCCTATGAAGCAGCTCAATCGAGAACTGTCCTTCATGTCCTCGACATCGCACCCGAACATCATCAAGTTCTTTGCCGCCTACATCTCACCATCGTCGAGTGAGATAAAACTCCTGATGGATTATTGTGAAGGTGGAAGTTTGGAGGTGGTCGGGAAACGAATAAGGGAGAAAGGTTGGAGGGTCGGTGAGAAAGTGGCTGGCAGACTCGCGGAAGGGGTGAGTTTTGGCTTCTGCCTTGCCCGTCCCTTTCCGTCCCGAAACCCGTTGTGTCGATCGATGAACCCTGACCCGTCTAACCCATTTCTGCCGCTCGGCGTTCTAGATATTACAAGGATTGGCATATCTGCACACTAAAAAGATCATTCACCGGGATATAAAGCCTTCAAACGTCCTCCTGTCCCGTGAAGGGGTTGTCAAACTTTGCGATTTCGGGGTGTCTGGAGAGTTGATCGGATCTATGGCCGGTACCTTCACTGGGACTGGGTATTACATGGCAGTGCGTATTTCCACCCCGTTTAATTGATAACACTCGCGATTTGTGAAATATTCTGCGACGCCTTACGTCTTGCGTCCTCCTACCTTTCGACCCGCTGTTCCTAGAGGGGCACCCTTTCATATCCAGGAACTGACCGGTTGGTTTTTTGATCCAGCCTGAACGCATCAGTGGTCATGCCTACACTATCCGGTCCGATGTGTGGTCTACAGGCTTGTCACTGTTAGAGCTGGTTCAGAATCGGTTCCCGTTTCCCAACGATCTTCCCGCCATCGAACTCATGATGTACATATCTGCCTCGGAGGTGATTATCTGCTCGCCGCGGGCATCACCGATTTGACATATGACTGACCGCTGCTTGTTGCTTTCACATCCTTTCAATTATGCCCCGCGCGCTCTCTTTCGACGTCATTGTTTTGTGCGCACCCAGCCTCCGAGGCTGGAAGACGAGGAGAAGGTGCAGTGGAGTAGTGCGATGAAGGATTTCATCAAAGAAACGTGAGTTTCCGAACCCCGCCCCTCTTTGTTGGGATTTCCATTGTGTGTGGGCTGTCTTCTGAAATTGCGTTTCAGTCTTACCCACGACCCAGAATCACGGCCTGCCCCGAAGGAGATGTTGGAACACCGCTGGATAGTCAAGGTTATGAAAACCGAAGTACCGATGGCGAAATGGATTGCTCAAGTCTGGGGATGGTCCTTCCCTGAGGGTCGCAAGTCGATATCAAAGGAAGAGTGAGTTTTGTAACACCTACTGGTACTTCTCATGGGAGAAGGCGGGTATAGAAGTGGAGAAGGAAGCTGACTGGTACCTTGTGTGTGGCAGGACATCCCGGCCAGGGTCAAGTCGCCGAGATCCGTCGACGACCTTACCAGAACCTGAATCACCAGCGGCGGTTAGCACATGAAAACACTGACGCGACGGCGTGGTCGATATTCTGATGGGTCCGGGCCATTGAATGCGACTGCTGTCGTTCGTGCAATGTAATTGCATCCCAATCCCGGGATCGGAGCAGCTGCCTTGTGCCACAATTCTGTCACCTTTCCATCCCCCTCCTGGCCCGTGCCAGCTGGGGTTGGAATGTTCCCTTTCATTCTTGTATGCCGTAACCACCCCACCCTGTGTGTATCGTTCGCATGTGCTTGCTGGCCTATCCGTCCTATTGTGTCGTGTTGTCTGATTTTTACGTGTATACAAACTCCGTTGTCGTTGACGTCCAGCCTAGAATATCAGGACGGTCTGGGATCTGGGCGGACGAGGAAACGATGGTTGGATGGGAGCGCGGTGCGGTCCTCCGTGCCTTGTGAGAACTTGGGGGGAGGGGGGTTTGACTTTGCTTCTTCTTGCATTGATGAGAGCTTATGGAGATGATCAATGAAAATGAGAATAGGGAAACCGCCCCTGGCAGTTCGGTTCGATTTTACGTGAGGGGCAACCAAACCCGCCTTCCGCGGTCGGAGCGCGACCACTTCCTCCGCAATACATCCCATTGTTAACGTTAAGAACGTTCAACCGTCACTGAACTTTGGTCTGGAAGCTATCCCACATATGACACATAGTGATGATTACAAGAAAAAAGGACACAACATGTTCTCGACGACCCCGAATATCGTTAATGGTTTCAAGATACGAAAGTAGGTGGGCAGGTCTCAGCTGCCTGCAAGGGCACCGATGACGGTCCTCTTCCGAGCGCAGATAGGGGTGGGTCGCAGTAACCACCTTCTATCCCGGTCGTGCCCTTCCGCCGATGACTGTGCGACCTTAAATTCCGTTGACACGCGCTCTCAACTGCGTATCTTGCCGCCCCTATGTGAAGCAACAGATGCGGGAGAGCCTCGAGCGAGCCGACCGGTGTTCAATATCCGATGGGTCAATGACTGAATGCGCGGCTCTCTCTCTCCAAGTGATTGTCGAGATCTTGACGGATGCTTAGTAGCCGGTTTAGTACAAAGCTGCCGCCCCTTTGACGGGGCGGTCGTCCCGGGATCACCAACAACAATTTGAGCCGGTCGCTGGGGGGGCCGGTTGGGATCGCCATTGACCAAGTGCTTAACGTTTTAAAAAACGGCTTCTGCGAAACACATCTTGCGGCTGATTTCGATTCGGGTAGAGCGGTTGTGCATTCAGTCCAACTTCGCGATCAAACAATCCTGCTCATGATCTTCCTTTCATCTTCGTGTTTCCATTCCCCACAAGTTTTACCCGAACGCCTCCCCCGCGTCGATCGCTGTTCACGGATATCGTATCCACCCAGCTCACCGATGACGACTCCACTCTCCGGCTCGTGGTTCTCCGTGATCGCAAAGCGCCCGCCCCAGACGAGCATCACGGCTCTTGCCCCAGGGCTGTGCCACCGCGCTTGAGAGTCTGCCCGGTGCTGTGTCTCTGACAATGCCTGGATCCGGGTACCCGCTGTGCCCTGCGCTCTCAGGATCCCAGCCTTTGTGTCGTACCGCCACCGTTGGAAACACAGGGAACGTTCGCCCCTATCTGTCGCGAGCTAAACCTCGAGGTTTCGGGGAGCTAGTGGGGACAGGATTATAAATAATGCTACCGTTCTCTTTGTTTGTCTCTTTTTCCACCCCCACGCACGATCAATAAGACGTATGGCCCACTTACGGACCCTATGGCCCATCCGGACCGACTTTGACCTGGGGTACAACCACCAGCGAGACGACCGAAGCGCCCGCGGATGGCCGCCCCGCGCGAGTCGCAACCGATTCGACAACGCCCCTATCAACGCTCAATGTGAGCACGAACACGAAGAGGGGGGCCAGACAAGATCTCGGGACCAGGTACGTTACGTAGCAACCCCAATGGCGAGAATTATTTTTGAGCCCACCAATCGTACAGTTTCAATCGGACTGGTATCCACGAGGGGAGCGTCGACAATCGAACGGGCCACGGTTATACGAGAGCGGTTATGCATCCACATCTTATCTAGACGAGGTAGGTTCCCACCTTGACCTTTTCATACAATGGAACCGTTTAACTTGAGAACAGACAGGAAACCGATTCAACCACCCCGCACCGCACCCTCAAGCTCGCCCATACCAAGGCCCTGACTCCGTCGTAAGTCGCATTACCATCCGTTCATGTCCTAGCTCTATACCAATCTTTCCATCTCAGAGCATATTGGGTCTCAACCGGCCGAAAGCCGCCTCGTCATCCTTCGATCGTCAACAAAACCAACGTCACTTCTCCCACCCCCTACCCCTCTCTTTACCACCGAACCGTAAGATACGGCAAAGGAAGTCCCCGAGAATAGTTCACGACGATAACTCCGAACTCTTATACCACCTACCACCCCCCTCTCCCACCGACACTGAGCGCTTCGCGCAGGGTCGATCGAATTGGTCCTCGGCCTCGATCCAGCCACGGGATTACTCAAATGCCCCGACAGATCACCCACGCACTGGATCCACCTCGCACCACTCGGCACACAAGCTTTGTGGCCTCACGCGTCGCCCTCGCGTGCAGGGCCCACCGAAGAGAATCTCACGGATGTCAGGGGATGCGTCAACGGTGTCTGTCGATCCTGAGACTTCCCAAGTGACGGAAATGGGCTACTCCGTGATGTCCGTGCGTCACTCGGATCCCGATGGATCGGGATCCAGCTTTAGAACACGTTTCGCACTTCCCCCCACTTCGACGCGTCCGATACCAATTGGGAGGAGCGGCGGGGAGGCACACCCACTGGGGGCATCTCCTTTGTTGCACGTGGAACATGAAACGGAGCGACCCATATCCAGGATCAAGGCACGAGAAGGGGCGGGGTCGGCATTCGCGAATACTCACTCTATTCCCAAGAAGGAACCCAATACATTGGTTACCCCCTCCTTGATGAACCATGTGGAGGGGGAATGGCTCTCATTATCGTCAATATCTTCACCAAAGACGCCCCCTCTTGATCAACATTCTGTGATACCCGAAGATCTGCAACAAGAAGTCAAGCGACCGATTGCGGGATGTCGAACGGATCCTCGGGTCTCGTCTGTGGCAGTGGGGGACCGTGACTCCTTGGACTTCGTTCATTCGACATCCCCTTCCCTCGAAGTTTCACATGCACAAAGTCACGCGGTACCGGGGAACAACTATGACGGCCGAAATCAACCGGAGGAGCAGCCGCTATTCCAGGAGCTGTATCAGATGCTGGAGTCCCCAACGCATCCAGGCTCCGACACTTTACGTTCTACGGTGGAAACACGCAGGGATGGGACGTCGTGGGAGGGGTCCGTCCGTCCGGGTTGTGCCTTTGAAGAAGAACCAAATGCGGACAGCCCACGTGGAACCGAAAGACCTGAGCAGGCACTACATGTGGACGTTCTGTTGGCACAGAGAGTGGTCCGTGACGCAATGCAGGAGGATGGGGAGTGTGAAGAGTTCCGATACCAGTCGTGTATGCTGTCAGCGTCGGAATGTGGGGAAGAGGCGGTGGATTCGAGTTCGGATTGGTCGGAGTGCGGGTTGGACAGGAAGCACTCCACTCGCTCGGTTTTTGATTGGGGGTATGCGTAGATCGTGAGATGCTGGCGAGGTATTCTTATTTTTGTACTCGGGGCAGACTCGTGGACGACGATGAGCACATTTGTCTTGGTAACTCGCCGAGAAGGCCTGTGGAAACCTGAACACGCAGAAACGTCGCACAGATGAGTGAATGAGCTGAGTGTGAACGTCAAGTGATCCTTGCGGTGGGCAACGAAACAAGATCAAAGAGTGAGACAATGACATAACCGCAAGTGTACTGCAGATCGTATCAAACTCAACTGAAAGAATCCATCTAGCCGTGCAAGAGAGCAGTTCGTTCGACATCTACCACACATTTGAGCACTCTGGAATATTTTATTTGGGACGGGGCAGGTCCAAGGACTGCCGGAACAAGTCGCCGTGATGGGATGAGAAGGTTGATGGGTGTGTGCTGATCTGAAACGAACCGGTTCGGGCCTCAGCGATCCATTCCCCAATTTCAAATCTGTCTAAAGGTCCACCTGTCTGGGTTCTCGACGGGTTTTATGCCACCCAGGCATTGGTATAAGATCCAACGCGACTTTTGACTTGTATCCCCCCACAGGTTACCTCCATGTCCTAGTCAGTGCCTTCTCTGTCCCTCCGTCTTTTTTACCCGTTCGCTAATCTTACGTCCGCTTCCTTCGTCCCCTCCAGCTCAACTAACTCTGAATACTCTTCCTACACCTATAACAACCATACGCCCCCGTCCCAGAGCCCCATGCACGTCGTCTCCCCTCCCTCCAAGGTCGATAACGGTCAACGGAAACGTCCAAAGTACACTCGCAGCAAGACCGGCTGCATGACCTGCAGGGGGAAGAAAATCAAGGTCCGTTGCGCGCGCTTCCCTTTTCGTCACTTTCATAGATTTTGCTCATCCGCCTTCCGTCTCGGCTAGTGTGACGAAACCAAACCTAATTGCCTGCGGTGCACGCACGGCCAGAGAGAGGCAAGTAGACTCGTACCCCTCCACCCTAGGCCACTCTGGCTGACATTCGCTGTCCGCCAGTGTACATGGCCTGAGGGTGTGCCGACGCGAAAGCGGTCGACAACCACGAGGAAAGGTTCCAACCGAGATGCCTACGAGATTACGAGGCCCTCTACCGCTGGTTCGTCTGAGCAATCCGGTCCCCCCACACGAGATGCCACCCCCAAGCGAGAGAATATCGAGCTTGCCTTGCCCTCACAACCTGTTCGCCGCGCTACGTGAGTTTTCGCTCACGTGGGTCCATCCTCGTCCAATAGATTAACCCACCGGTCGTCTAGTGAACCTTTAATTCAAATACCGTCCACCGTCGGAGAAGACCTATCTGTAGATAGACGCGCCAGGTACATTTCGGTCCGTTTCCTCTCACGCGCCCTCGCGGTCTCAACTGGTTTTTCCCAGCGTGCACGTCTCCTCCTCGCAATACGGATATCCCAGTGGTCTGCCATCGCTAGCACCTTCAATGCCCGAACGATCCTATTCATACCATCACATATCCAACAACAATTCCTATTACGATCCTCGTGTTCCCCGGCAACTTCCAGATCACCGTCAACAGCAATATCATCATCATGTACCGTCAATCCCTAATCATATTGATCCTATCGATTCCTTTGTAAGTTTCTCCCTTCTTCTCACTTGCCTTTATTCACCCGCACTTACTCTGCAGTCTGCAGTTCCCTACGGTTCAGGAGAGAAACCTGGTACATTCCCCTTTTAATGCATATTCTAGATACCCTTGAACAATGTCACCTCCCTAAGATCCGTCATTATTGCGACCATTCTATGAACTTCATCATGGCCGTGCCCTTTGAGAATCCGATGGTTGCGTCTATCCTGCCGCTAATTCTCAGTCGTGCACCTGGTGACGATCCCGCTATTGACGCTCTTCGACTATCCCTGCTTGGGGTTGCGTCAGTCCACCGATCGTTCCTTCACTCTCGGAGCCAGCCGTGCTCTGACAGTGCCAAAGAGGGCATGCTTCTCGCCAACGCGTTCAGGCTGAACTCGAAGCAAACCTTGGCCAAAGCTTGCACCACCCCCCATGGCGCTCAGAGTGACGCCGCCCTTGGGGCGTCATTAGCAATTTCATTGATGGACGTGAGTGTCCCTATGGTGTGACTTGTGGCCTGGATACAGTGAAACTGAAATCTTCTTGAACGCGGTGGTACCTCGCCCAGATCTTTGCGGGCGGTCACAATTGGACTAAGAATCTGACTTTGGCCAAGACATTGGTAAACGTCAGGGGCGGACCGGAAATACTTTTATCCCGGAGTGCCGCGGATGAACCCGGTTTTGGAACGTCAAACGGCGTGTTTCGTGCAAAGTTGATGCTGGAGACCCTCGCGGTATATGATATATTCGGTAGGTGCGCGCATGGGAAGGGCTTGGGCGTGTATCCCCTTTCCCACAGGACGCCCAGAAATCGGTATTTTTGCGCACCAGGGGTTGATCGCTGACAACCCGATTCCTTTTCTCCACGTCTCGACAGCGTGCCTGTCGACTGGTTCCGAGCCAACCGTCCTAGCACCGGACGCAGATACCTGGTGGTGTGTTCAGATTTCTCGGGGTTTGCAAGTTTAGACTGATGACCGCCCGGAAGGACGAATTCCATGACGTTGGGATCGAACCCGTCATACGTAGAAAATCTCTTTGGAATCTCTCATGGGCTCGTTCCCCTGTTGGCCAGGGTGAGATATCGTCGGGGTGGAAATGTCAAGCGGACTGACCGCTCGTCTCAGACCACCCGTTTCTTGTCGAAACATCTGGCTCCCTTAACTGAGGTCTCTGGGAGCGGCGAAATCCCCATTTCAGACGACGGGGAACGCAACGAGTTGTATTCCATGTTACAGGGGTGGGTCGATGATAGATCCTGCGCGACGTCGCCCAGAGTACTTGCCGGAAACCTGGCTTACGGATCAGCGTTTCAAGTGTGTGGTTTCTTTTCATCTGCTTCGGCGCGAACACAGCGCGCGAGTGTCTGATTGTGGTTGGCCAACTTCAAAGATAGCCCTGCTGCGGGATGTTATGTGCCTGCCAGCCCATGATCCGACCGTGCAACAAAAAGTTAAGGATTGTCTGGCGCAATGCCTCGAGTGCGTGAAGGGACAAATGGGTGTCGAGTACGCTTGCCCGGCTTCCTCGGATTCTGGTGCTTCCATTCTAAATGGCTTCGTGTCGTCCATTTCATTTAGTCTGATCTGGCCTGTGATCATATCCGGCACCCAGGTTCGTGGCACCAATCGGACTGTCGTGATGGACATTCTAAACGCATTCAGAGGGCAATGTGAGTGGCGCACATAACTTCTCGTCATCACAGCTGGCGCTCACACCTCAACCCCCCAGGTTGCTACGAAGTCGACACGACAGAAAAAATAATTCAGCAGGTAAGTTTCCCAGCGCGACCACACATCAGAACGAATTTTAAAATAAGTCGTTTGTGCGCATGTGTGTGGTCATGGTCCCTTTTTGTCCAGGTTTGGAAACGCCTTGACGATGACCATCCCCATCCGGATTGGAGGAGCGTAATGGGAGAATTCCGATTAGAAGTTCTCCTCGTTTGAATAGGCTTTACGAGCACGCGGTTGGGTTCGCCCCTAAAACGAAAGGAACGCCACTGGTTTGGTCGACTACCTCTCAACACATCAGGCACGGGTTGCTTCTTCTGTCGCAGTTTTTATTTATGGTGGTGGCACTGTACGATAAGTGGCCATTGTTGTAAAAGATGCCATGTAAGGCGAACTTGGTACTGTACATATACAATTAGCCAGGACCCAATCCTGATTTATTATAAGATTTTGCCTACGAAGAGCTGATCGTTACACTCCGACACACACGCATCCGCTTGGACAATTCCAGCCTTGCGGTGTTGTGCCTCCCTCTCTTCGTCAGCGAAATCGAGTCTAGCACGGACTGCGGTCGGGATAACTGTACGATTGGATTCCAGCTCTGGTGGCACATACCCCTCATGTCATTCGCTCGATCGTTCAATCGCTTCTCTCGCATACCCCACAATAGTGGGTGATAGTAAAAACGAACAAACGCGGAACGGAGCTGGAACCTACACTCCGGGGTCACATGCAAAGATCCAATCCAAAGGCCCCTCAGCCGCGCGTCGGCGAACGAAAGGTTACGAAGCAGCTGGCTGGCCTCGTGGACGGGGGTTTCGAGGAGGGTCAATACGAAGCCGCTTTAGCCTCCCTAGACCAAATCCGCTCGCCGGAATACTCACCGTTACCGTCAGTGTCTCATCCGCCTCACCTTTCCTTCATGTTTTTCGTTCGTAAGACTCTGACGTCACGCGTATTGGATTTGGCGGTGATCGCGTCCTTTTCTTCATATTCGTTTTTTTTTCTACATGTAGGGCCCACATCCGCCAGGCCACTTGCATAGCGCTGGGCGTGCCGAGCGCACTCCGCGCTTCTGTTGCTGCTCCGAGGAGACAGGTGGGGAATGGTGTGGACAATGGAGGGGCCCCATTCATTCCGGATGATCTCCCTGATACGTTTCAAACCGCGCCGAGATACTCTCCCCTCCCCTCCCAACAGGCTGTAGACACCGCCCGTGCTCTCCTCTTCTCCTTCGCGGCGACGAACTCCCCGGCCTCCCTCCTTCGAGCGTTCCCGAGCTATCCTCTCAATCCGGATGTATCTGGGACACGGGGGAGGGTAGAGGGGGCAGACGTAGACTTGGACGGGGAAGACTCGGTCATCGCCCGCGTTGCGTCGTTGAGCGTCAAGTCTGCCACTAGCGTCTGGGCCATGCTCAAGCCTGGGTTTGTGCGATGGGACATCGCAGTCGCTGAAGCGGACGGGAAGGGAAAGGGAACCAAACGTCAACCGGCCAAGCCTAAACAGGAATCCTACGGGGACGGAGAAGATCTCTCAGCACCAGTCAGCGAGGGCGCCTGGGCCGTGTTAGAGTGGCTAATCTCTGTGTTCGAGAGAGATGCAGAGATGACTGAGAAAGAAGGGAAACGTGAGTGCACGCTTTTGTATTTCTCTCATCAACCCACGAATGTGACATCTCTGCTGACCACCTCGACGGCGTTTCTGATAGCGTACTACTCCCCACTCCTATTACTCACCATTCCGGGGTCCCGCAACGATGACCCCCGATGGGATGCGGGCGCGATTCTAGACGTCGTGTTGTTTTGTCTTTCTCAGCAGAACAAGCGTCATAAAGACAGTGGGATAAACCTGCTATCTCAGGTGCGCAGTGATCACCCACTCTCCCCTCCTTGGAGACCGCCTCTTATCCCCGTCGTTTTACAAGTTGGTCAGCTTGACGTCTACGACGCGTTTCGATCTTTCCATGTTTGTCGGGACATTATGTGGACGGGTTCCGATTGAAGATTGGTCCTCGTTACAGACCGCGCTCGGATATTTGCCAGAGAAACAAGCCTATCTCCACTTCAAGCTGCTCGTCTGTATCCAATACCTTGGGCATTTCTCTCGGTCTGATGGACCCGCCAAGACCAAACGGGCCGCACCCCGAGTGAGAGGGACCAAAACTGAGGAGAAGTTCCCAGAGGAATCAAATGCAGTAGGTTCTGTCGCGCGAGCGTACACGATCCCCAGCTGGAAAACGACAGTGGGGCCGCTTGTCTCTGCTTCTCGTAAGGGCCAGGAGAGCGTTACGGTTCACTGCGAGATTATATACGAGCTCCTGGTTACGTATGCCTCATTGAACGATCAGCAGGAGTCAGAAGGACGTGATGCAGGTTGGGACGAAGAGTTGTATGATGATTCCTTGCGACAGACCGTCGAAGCGGTCTTCGCCCCAACTGTCGTTCGAGATGAGGAGGAAGTGGAGGGTGTCAAGTTGCTGGGGGAGTTTCTTGGGGATATCTTGTTCGAAGCTTAATGTAACCGTTCAAGGCTTTGAGTTCCGTACCCGATCGATTGGAAATGGGGATGATGGAAGGAGGTGGGGTACGGACGTCGATGCTAGACCGATAATGTCATTTGTCCGAGTGGTGGGGATTACATCTACAGTCGATACACTTTCTGACACGCCTTTTTTGTTGCCTGATGAGTTGTTTCCCAGGCTAGGCTTGGGTCTGGTCAATGAGAATCCTGCCCGTGACACCCTTTCGGTCATCGGGGGACCCAGGTTGGAGCGCCGTCTGATATAATTCAAGGGGAATGTAACCAATGTAGTGCGAACTAGTGGGAGAGAGGTCAGCCATTCTCTGTCATGGGGGCGACACGGGTGCTCGCCTTCCGAATCCACCGACGAAATATATCGCCTGGGCAAGTCGGCATCAGTACAAGACCGGAATCAGCATCAGCTATCAAAAACGTAGGCTGCGCACATGAGGATCAAACCTCGCCCAATATGCCTAATGTATGGAGATCAGCGACGTTGGCGGTCGTGAAAGAAATACCACAAGAAGAGTTGTCGAAAAACCAGGCTTACTGTGTGTGGTTGACGTTTGTCCTTCGGTAACCAGTGTACAGCATCAGGGTGGCGCTTTAGATAACAGGTTGCGATCTCGTCTTCGTCTGGGGTGTTGGCGACATCTTGGAAGATGGTGACAGAGCCAATCAAAGATACCCGAGGCTTCCAGGCGGCCGGACTGGGAGAAGCGAGAGACAACGAGGCGGAGTGGTTGGAAGACCTGAGAATATTTTGGCTATGCCGAGAGATGGGGAGAAAGAGGAGGGTCAAGGAACCGTTGTGGTGACAGCTGTTTGGCGTGCACGATCACGATTGCCATCAATTGGACTGCACCAGGGTATAACCTAAATGCCGACGGTGTTCGCACCTTGCGTAATATTGCTGAAGAGAGAATGGCTCGCCTGTCAACGGGGTGAACAATGGGGTCGCCGGTAGGTCGGGAAATGGCTCAGGGTACCTGGGAGGTCTGGGTGGTCCGATGGGAAGACGGTGGCGAAGGTGCCCACAGAGTCTGGAGAGAACTCGAGTAACCTTCGGCTGATGAGCGCTAGAAACCCCAGAGCGAAGCGAGTGAGGCTCCCGCCGCCGGGTTGGATCGATCAGGTCTGAGTGGGTGTCTGACCTGCATCAAACACGGTTTCTTCCCCTGTGACCGGGATGGGAAGGAAAGTCAAGAGCAGACAGAGGGACAACGCCCGCCATATTTGAGGGCGAAGAGAGGACATCGCGGGATTAGTGAAACCGCTGGTCGCGGATGGTGAACGGTCAGCGTTAAGAGGTGGGCCGCCGTAGGGGCATATCGGCCCGATCGGGAACGTTCGGGTCAGTCGCTTCTGTGTGCGGTTGTTTCTACAGGGCAATCATGCTGGATGTCATGCCACCAAGTTGACGAACCGAGACAGAATTGACAGGTAGGGAAATGCGGGGGATGTGGGTGGACCCTAGGCTTAATCGAGCGGCCGTTCCCGCGATCCGGCGTGAGGCAATCGTGAACGTGAGTAGATTCATGCCAGACCATTCCAGCCGATACTCTCGCTAATTGTGATGCGACCAAGCTCAGACTACAAAAAATTCGCTCTATCAGCCCAAGCCGCTGATTTGCACAGGCCGGTCTACCGCCTGTGGGAATCCTCGAGAGATCCTCGACTTGGACCGCTTTCTCGCCGTCGTTCTCTCGCAGGCGGTCGGTTTGCCGCCTCCTGTTCGTTGATCCAACTTTCTCTCTCCCTCCTGGGTTTCAGTCCGACAGCAAATCACTCCACCTCTTTCTTCCTGGCCGACCCCCAGCCGCCCTTGTCCCTCTTTGTCTCCCAGCATTTCAGTTCCGGCCAGGATCAAATTTTCCACTTGACGTGAGAAATCTTTCTCGCACGAAACCGGTGATCTATCGATTCCCCCCCTTCTTTCCCGTCCGTGCCTGGCATAGTCCTCGTCCTACGTCTAGGACACCCCTCTTTCGGAAGCTTATGGTCATTGACTGGGCACTTCACGGAATGTCATTGTCTATCTCCTCGCTAACTGCTTTCGGCTCCTGCGACATCGCGGAACCCGACTTGCCGGTCTTTTTATTCTCCATTCCACCCCTACTCTGGTGGCAACAGGGTGGCACTTTCTCTTCTGGGAATGGTACCTGAAACGTTTCCTTTTCCTCTACTCCAGATGATCGCATTCCCTTCGGCGCCAAAGCGTTCCATATATGAACTCTCCAGTCCACCCTCTATGCTGCCATTATCCACGGTTCAACGCCTACCTCCCGCACACTCTCGCCTCGCGTCACCCCATGGACACAAGGAGAGATCCCACCACCATCTACTCCTACCCTCCTCACCATTCCACCTGGAACGCTTCCGGAGTACCTCAACCTCATTCTCTCCCCATCCATAACCAACAACAGTACCCCCACCCCCAACTACCCAGACAGGGAATGCCTCAGGATCAGGTGCTCGACGCGATGATGCGTCAAGATTACCCCCACGATTATTCCTACGGTCGTGATCAGAACTCCCCTACGTCATACCCCCCCCGTCAACCGATGCCGCCTATCGTGACCAACCCCCACCTTTACAATGGCGACTACCACAACCCCTCTGAACCCCACAGATCCCAGACGACCCAGACGCCTTACGGCCACACCCAAACACAGTATGTGCCACAGTCGCCAATCAGCCCTTCCATGCAATACCCTGCTTCCCCGCCACGCCCGTTCGCTTGCGATATGTGTGCCTTGTCCTTCAATCGCCAACACGACTTGAAACGACATCGGGACACGCATTCTGGAGACAAACCCTTCCTCTGTGACTCGTGTGGGAAGACTTTCACCCGTAAGGACGCCCTTAAGCGGCACCAGGTAAGGGCACGTTCCCCGGTGTCTTATGATTTGGAATTAATCGAGAAACGTTAGACCGTCAAGAAGTGTGGCCCGGCGAAACAGGGATGATTCGCTCGCATCTTCGATCCTCACAACGCCAACAGTGAGCACTAATCTTGTTCCGCGCTTTCGCTGCATTGACTCGAGTCCAGACCTCGTACCACCCAGAAGTTTTTTTTTCTCCCATCTCATACTCACACACACACAAGTCCGCTGATCTCAAACTGCTTTTGATATTGTACCGTTGCTCTGTTTTTTAATTGTATGATTGTATTGGTCAAGTGGGTGAGCGTTCATTCGGACCTTTCACCACGTACATGGCGCCCCGATGG
>Ga0307509_10007284_pt1 | contig 14530 bp, 18 predicted proteins | sample 10_EM_MG_FD_202245 | JGI IMG/M metagenome (GOLD analysis project Ga0307509, IMG submission 202245) | Populus trichocarpa ectomycorrhiza microbial communities from riparian zone in the Pacific Northwest, United States - 10_EM | ecosystem: Host-associated > Plants > Roots > Unclassified | place... | reverse complement strand
TACTCACCACGATGGTTCCAGTATAGCTACTGTTGACAGGCGGTGTTAGCATGCATCCTAGCATCACATTAGCATCCTTGCGAGGGCAAAACACACGTTGAAAATAACCTGTGCTAGTGTGCCATGTCACTTGATTATGTTCGTTGTCGTGTACGCCCTCGATTATGTCGATCTCCCCCAACTGCAATATAAGGTGAGGAGGGTGATGTCTGACACTGGGAAGCGTAGCTCACATTTGGCCAGTCTCCCCCAACCGTCCAAAATGCTGGCCACACGCCTGGTGTGGGAACGATAGTTCAGTTGATCGCCAAGTAAACAAATTTTCGAAAACTTACCACAGCCCCAAGGCGCACGGTTTAGGTCCAGAATAAAAAGGCCGCCGTTGTAAATTGTGTTGCTTGAGATTCGGACGCTGGCTGAATGTCAGCAGCACGAAGCTAAACCGCGACGTGGGCCCTTACCTCTCCCGGTACTCGCCAGCCTGCAGCGTGGTTGTGTCATCGCCTTTCATGACTATCTTGCCATCCGACGAGATGTATGACAGGTTGTTAGCAAACGCCGTCGTCTTGTTCACGTAACTGTAGGGCGATGTCACTGGGGACAGCAAAGCGAGAGAAGGTCACAGCATACGTGACGGTTCCACTAGGAACGGGGTCAGATCGTGGATGGGCGTTGCAGGGAGTACATACTGGGTCGGGTCATCGCCGGTGAAAAAGGAAAAGGAACTGGAGGAGGAAACGCTCGTCGACTGCAGTTTTTGGACTCAAACTAACGCCACACGCACTCGAAAAAGTTTGAAGCCGTATAGGTATCTTGGATAACCCATAGAAACGTCTCGGATCCCGATGTGATATTGCTGGTAATGTTATTGAGAACGGAGCCATTTGTGTCCCTGCGTAAATCTGGGGTGTTTTGTGGCAGTAGTATTCGGGGCTTCGGAATAGACTCATTGCGGTTCGTGAGGCTGACGACACTGACTGCCGGAGTTAGAGACGAGAGTAGAATGATTAATGTTGATATCATCAAATGGAGATCGTAAAACATGTCGTCGCCAGCAGAGTGAGGAAGAGGGAAGATGGGCAACAGGAATACAATGTGGCCTGCATCCAGTGTTCACTTAATGTGCCGTTCGGAGCTCCGTTTCACTAAAATGATCGGATTTTGTTATCCCGTCATATTCAATTGCTCTCTTTGTGTCACCAACACGAGGAGGGTAAGCCCGGGTTGGGGGCGCACAATCTCACGACAGAATGGAGCGAATGCTCCCGTGTTGTCTGGCTTCGAGCCTCAGGAACACTGAACTGCTGCTGATACGACCAGTTCGGCGGTGTCGGCAAACCCGTGAGGATTTTCGCGTGTTGATCGATACCGCACGTTCATGTTGTTGATCCACGTTGTTGACAGCCAGCTGCGGAACCAAAAATAAAAAGGAAAGATAACTCAATATGGAATGACAAATGTTCCGCGCCAAGCTTTCTGACATTTTTGGGCATGCGCATACAAACATGTAATGATGTATTGTGTAGACAGGCGTGCATAGCATAAAAAAGATACTATCATCGGTAGCGGCGGAGACTGAGTGTGTTGTGTCTTTTCCAGGTGGCCACACGAGGTGTGTTGTTGTACTTCCCACCCTTTCCAATACCGCGGTTCTGGACAAGTCGTATGAGTAAAGGAACACGTGTCGCCAACGCCGACAAAATTATCTGACCCACCTGTTTTCCAATACTGGTAAGGCCGCGCGCCTCCCGTCTCTTGTGGACGGGCTTAGCAATCCAGTTGATGCGAGGGTCTCGACGGATCTGATCACTCATAAGCCTCGAGGTGTATATGGTACATCCAGATACTTACCGCTTTGTGGTTGGGGTCGACGAGTATAACCTCATAATACTTGTACACTCCGTCTTGGTTGATCCAATAGGAATTCAGTACCCGCAAGTTGCCACAACGACGGCCAACGCGTTCTTCAGCAACACTCCGCAAACCACGCTGGAACTTGAGATGGTTGACACCCTGGCGGACAGGTTTGCCATATGTCGCACCTAGGCCATAAAAAAAAGTTAGGCTAGCCAGAGATTAAAGTGACGCATACGCACCCTTAGGGACATGCTTCTTACGGTTACCGCGTCGCACACGCACGCGATAGACAACGTATCCTTGTTTAGCTTTGTAGCCAAGCCGGCGAGCCTTGTCGGGGCGCGATGGGCGTGAAGCACGATGGATGACGTTTAGTTGGCGGTACTCCCAACAGCTGTTCCACATCCGTAATCGAGGTGCGTCCAACAGCGATATTAAGACAGCGACATACCGAACACGAAGCAGAAAACGGAGGACGTCCGACTGCTTTTTCTTGTACAACTCGCCAATGTATTTGTACGCACCCATCCTGTGGGAGTCGTTAGATCAGTATTGTCTCTGCATCATCTCTTCCTTCTCAAAGGCATCCATCCAATTGCTTCAAATATAAAGCTTTCCAAACATCATCACAGTGGAAAGAATAGTTCCCAAGTCCGCTGAAAGGCATTATAGACGAAAGATCGAGCTCACCTGCTGTCAGTACTAAGCTTGAACTTGACTGAGAGTGGCGGATGATATCCGCCCTTAGAAACAAAGTTCGATTGTCCTTCCGGCAAACTCCGTGTGTCACATCGTACTGGAGTCCAGTTCAGCACGCCTTAAAGTAGTGATACAGTATGGCATAGGGAGGCCCATCCCTTTCTTCAGCTGTGGCTGTGTAGGTTTGTGATCGGTGGTCGTCCTGCTGCAACCATCACAGTACACTCCGAGTCTCCACTAAACGATATTTATTTCCTGAGTCCTGGCATGCAAGTTGTCCAGGAAGCTGGGCTTGGTGTAAAAAATGGCTGAAGAGAGTGCAGAGTGCTACTACGCTTAATGTAGGGTCACTCTGATGGAATTATCATTAGAAAGGGAGTAACAATTCTCAGTGGTCTTCGTCAACTTTGGTCATCTCTCGATGCCGTACACTCCTCACAGCACCACTTGGCGTAAATCTGGTTCTTACCACCACTGCATTGTGACGTCGTACCAGCAATGAATTCAAGAATGATACCATAAAACGATCCTCGGTGGTCACGGCTGATTCGTGCATTGGGGGTGGCATACTACTCGCATATGCAATACCATCGAAAGTCATGATACATGGGTGGCGTTAAGCGACAGTGAATGCATCTACTCTTCTGAACGGAGACGTGCTGCGGGATTGGTCACCTTCACACCTAGTGCTTTGGCTCTGCAAGTAGCTGCACGTCAGTTGCGAAATGCGAAGTATTAGTTAGTTATCGCACCTTTCCAGAATGACCACACGGTTTCGACTGCTGACACTGTGCGCAATCTCCGCGGCATAGCTTTTGTTATGCATAAGGAGTAGGTCGAGCTCCCGGACATTATATACTAAGAACTTCTTGAGACCGTTAGGGAGAAGATGTCGCGTTTTGTTATTGCTACCATAGCCGATCTTAAGAGTATGTCAGAACGCAGTGGTGGTGAGGTAGATTCACTTTCACGTACTTTGGGCATGGGCAGTTGGCCTTTGAACCTACGCCTCACCCTGTTGTCAATACCCTTGGGTTTCCTCCATGCCTCCTTGACGCTCTTATAGCGGTCAGATTGGTGACGCCTGTGAAGGTAACACATAAGCCGCTCGGATTCTCATGTAAATTGCGATGCGTTGTCACGCACTTGAATGGCTTGGTGCGCTTTTTGATGATCGGGGTCTTAACGGCCATGGAGAGCTGTGTGGTGGGCGAGTAAGAACAATGGCTGCAGGGTTATGTAGCACAAATGTCATCCAACGGAAGATCCATGAATCCATCAGATCATGAGCCCTTGCGTCGGGTATTCTCAAGCCCAATATATTATCGTCGAACCAACAATCGCGTATAGGAAGCACCATTATCAGTGGAAAGAATACTCACCGTCTTTCAGGTGTCGAAGCGAATGTTTTGGTCGATGGGGGCTGTGAGGACGAGGCTGCCAGTTTGGGAAAGTAAACATGTATCAACAAGGTCATGAGAATTGTTTGCCAGTGCTGCGCGCTTTGCTCGGTCTCGATGAATTATTAACGTTACACGCTCAACAAACACCCTTCGATCATTGTCATTGTACATCCCTTCTGGAAAGCTTTGTAGATTTCTCTTTCGATTCGCAAAAGTAGGACTAGGGTGGGAACGGTGATTGGCACGTGTGTGGTGTAGTGTGGCGGTGCCTGGATTGCCGTGCGTGAGAGACATCTGCATCTTCGCCTCTCACCTGACTTATGTAGTCGAAAGCCCCACCACTTTCCCCAAATCAATTTTTTGTCTTTCAACCACGTCTCTCATCCAACGTCCTATTGCATTTGATTCGCACCCCCTTCTCCACTCTCCCACACATACCGACTATTCTATGCTTACAGCACCCGCAGCGGTGGATATCACATTTGACGACGACAGCTGGGGTGCATCTCCCGTAAAACTTGCCTACAACCGGGCCGTCAGCATCGGAAACAGCTGGGGCGTTACCTCGATCGGCCGCGGATTTAATTGGGCTACTGAAGAAGAGGGGGAACTGAACGGGCTATCGGACGCCCAAGCTGACCCCAAACTAGACGGTACTCCCCTCCCCACTCAGAGTTTCATCCGCCCACTATCCCCTGCCTACGCGGTCGCATTTACTACGTCCCCCAGCTCTAGTGCATTATACCCTACCACTGTCCTCACCCCATCTACCCCTCTGCCTATACAGGCTCAAACATCTCGATTCTCCGCCGATCCCCTCTCTCTTTCTCCGACACAGTCTCCCTCCCTTTCTTCTAGACCTCTTACACCAACCAGTCCTTCGTTAAATATCCCTGATATCAACCCACCTCCTAGGCCAGTTCGTTCTCCCACCACCCCTCGGCCTCGACGTCGATCGTCTCAGCAACGTGTATCTCTAATAGCTGGGCGTCTCTCCATAGCGCCCATCGAACCTCCTTCACCGCCTCCCGTGGCTCCTCAAAAACTTATCCGGTCTGGCAGCACCCCAAGCTTGCTCAGCCTTGACACCAGCACTCATCCGCCCACCCCATCATCGTCAATTGTCGCCCAAACCTCGAACGAGCGTAGCATATCAGAGTTTGTCATTCAAGGTGAAATCGGTCGCGGTGCATATGGCTTAGTGAAGAAAGCAAGGGAGATGAAACCGGATGGAAAGCTTGGGGTAAGCGATCTCATACTCTGCTAACTGTGTCTTGATTGATATGAGCGTGGATAGCCCCCACTCGTAATCAAGCAGGTCATTAAATCCCGAATCTTGGCCGACTGTTGGAAAAAACATCCAAAATATGGGACGATCCCCATTGAGATCTATGTCATGTCTGCAATCTCAAATACGTCCTACATCTTACCCCCACGTCGGTCGTGGGATCCTTCTCGAGATGGCCTTGCTGATAATCCCCACTCCCAATCCGCAGCCATAGATGATTTCGAATGGATCGAAGGCAAGGTGGTGAAAGGACATCCCAACATTTGCCCCCTTCTAGATTTCTTTGAAGACAATCACTATTACTATCTCGTACTACCCTCCACAATCCCCGAACCGGTACCAAATGCATGCATCCCACCATCAGATCTGTTTGATCTGGTAGAAAGCTATCCAACCGGCCTCCCACCGAGCTCGATACGTAGCTATCTTGGGCAGATTGCGGACGCCATGAGTTTCTTGCATTCCAAGGGAATAGGTATTCTCCGCGTGGCATTCTTTTGAGAAGATACTGACGTCGAGAAAAAGTTCATCGAGACATTAAGGATGAAAACGTCATCCTTGGGCCTCGCAACAGATGCATTCTGATCGATTTTGGCAGTTCCGGTCTTGTCCGGAAGGGTGGTTGGGACACCTTCAGCGGAACGTACGTGTCGTCGCACATTTGTCTAACGATCATTTATAGTAAACTCGTAGCTTGGACTATGCCGGTCCTGAGATTTTGCGAGGTGAGAGGTACCAAGGTCCAGAGCAGGACGTCTGGGCGTTCGGCGTTGTAGCATATGTGATGCTTGTTGGGGAATGCCCGTTCACAACTGCCGCAGAAGCTCAAGAAGGGCTTTCATCACCCCTCTCGAATGCTTCCATCGCCCTTGATGAACGCTGTCTTGAAGGACACGAGACTGAGGGCGAAGAGCCGGACGGCGGTGGCGCTCTTATGGACGCCGCTGCGCTTGTCCGTGCTTGTCTGCAGCTTGAAGTCAGTGCGCGACCAACTTTCGACAAGATTCTGGAATCTCGGTTTCTTTTAGGAAGAGGAGGCTGGGGTATAGAAGATCTGTACAAGGAATAGATAACTCTCTGGCATGCCGGCTAGACCCCTGACACGGCGCCTTGTTTCTGATACCTCACTGGCGAACGAGTCAGGTAGTTACGTATTATCAACCATCATTCAAATCTCCTCCATGTTGTATCCATCGTAATTTCACCATCGGAATGATGCCCTTTACAACGCATAGCCATAACTTACGAGTAGGAGTGCATACCCGTGGTAGTCCGTACTTTGTATTTTCATAGGAATGGAATAACAAGGCCGTTTCTCATTTATCCTATGATACTCAACCGGGTCCGGGCGGTGTCGGCCGGCGCGGAGTCAAGAAAGGTTTATCGGATCCTAGTCAATCGATCAGGAAAAAATTTCGCGCCCCGCGCATATATCTACGCCCAATCTTCCAGTCACACTGATTCGTTTGCTTTCCCCCAAACTTTCCTTACATCTCCTTGTCCCTCCTCTCTTACTATTCTAGCGTGTTTTTCTGTGAGTGTTCCGTCCTTATCATTTTTTGAAACTACTGGCTCCGGTCTCGGACTTTACGACTCTGGTGGATTGTGGAGAGTAGGATAAGATGAAGATTCTTTTTTCCAATCGCTTCGATACTCTTTTGTGATGATGTTGGTGACTGATTTTTCGATCCACTCCATCAGATATAAAAAATGGGCAAGGAGAAGACCCACGTTAACGTCGTCGGTACGCACATACACGATCCTATCTCTCCTACCTGTGATTAACTTACCCTCTAGTTATCGGCCACGTCGATTCTGGCAAGTCTACAACCACTGGTCACTTGATCTACAAATGTGGTGGTATCGATAAGCGTACCATCGAAAAATTCGAGAAGGAGGCTGCTGAGCTTGGGAAAGGCTCGTTCAAATATGGTTAACCAAGGATTGATGTTCAGCTACGATGTTTTGTTTATGCTGCGATCTTTGTAGCTTGGGTGCTTGACAAGCTGAAGGCCGAACGTGAGCGTGGTATCACCATCGATATCGCCCTCTGGAAGTTCGAGACCCCCAAATTCATGGTTACTGTAAGCGCAACCGGACAGCCCTTATCCTGATTAGGATCACTGATCTACGATCCCAGGTCATTGACGCCCCTGGTCACCGTGATTTCATCAAGAACATGATTACCGGCACCTCCCAGGCTGACTGTGCCATTCTCATCATTGCTAGTGGTACCGGTGAATTCGAGGCGGGCATCTCCAAAGACGGTCAGACTCGCGAGCATGCCCTTTTGGCCTTCACCCTTGGTGTCCGTCAGTTGATCGTCGCTGTCAACAAAATGGACACGGCCAAGGTAGGTTCGAAGCTTTATCTGTTTCTTTTATTCTAATAATTGTCACAGTGGGCTGAGGACCGCTTCAACGAGATTGTGAAGGAGACCTCTACCTTCATCAAAAAGGTCGGCTACAACCCCAAGGCTGTCGCATTCGTACCGATTTCCGGTTGGCATGGTGACAACATGCTGGAGGAATCTGCCAAGTTCGTGTTATACTGCTACTGGTCGATAGCACATGACTCACGGACCATTATATAGCATGCCATGGTACAAGGGTTGGACCAAGGATATCAAGGGTGGCTCCGTCAAAGGCAGGACTCTCCTCGACGCTATCGACGCCATCGAGCCTCCAGTTCGTCCCTCCGACAAGCCACTCCGCCTCCCCCTTCAAGATGTCTACAAAATCGGTGGTATCGGAACTGTCCCTGTCGGCCGTGTTGAGACTGGTGTCATCAAGGCTGGAATGGTTGTCACATTCGCACCCTCGAATGTCACTACTGAAGTCAAGTCCGTCGAAATGCACCACGAGCAACTTGTTGAGGGGCTTCCTGGCGATAACGTCGGTTTCAACGTGAAGTAAGTCTTCATTGTCAGCCAAACGACGCAAGTAAGTACTCATGTCCATTTACAGGAACGTGTCTGTCAAGGATATCCGTCGCGGAAACGTCGCTTCTGACTCTAAGAACGACCCCGCCAAAGAGGCTGCGTCCTTCAATGCCCAAGTCATCGTTCTCAATCATCCCGGTCAGATTGGCGCCGGCTATGCCCCTGTCCTCGATTGCCATACGGCCCACATTGCATGTAAATTCTCTGAACTGCTTGAGAAGATCGACCGCCGAACGGGCAAGGCTATTGAGCAGGCCCCCAAATTCGTCAAGTCAGGTGATGCCTGCATCGTCAAGCTTATCCCCAGCAAGCCAATGTGTGTGGAGTCGTATTCTGAGTACCCACCACTTGGTCGTTTCGCCGTCCGTGACATGAGACAAACTGTTGCTGTCGGTGTCATTAAGTCTGTTGACAAGACCGAGAAAGGTGGCAAGGGTGAGTTACAGTTCACCAACATCAAGGATTTGGTGCTAACATGGCTGTGCACAGTTACGAAGGCCGCGGAGAAGGCTGCCAAGAAGAAGTAAATGTAGATGTACATCACCGTTTTTTCTCCTTTCTTCCTCCCTTCACGCACATTTTTCTTCCCACTTCTACTCTGCGCCAGGCATACCACGCACCATTGTTCAACTGTCATGACAATTCTGTTTGCACGATTACGACGATTTACGACGCTGGGTCATGTCGATGGGCTGCAGGTCGTCGTGTATCTATAGCTTGCGGTGTTGTTCTGATATTCGAGTTGAAGGAATGATAATGTCGCTGTTGTATTCCTCTGAACAGTAGAGACCCTGAAGAAATTATGCCACAGTGCTAATAGAATTGATCTGCAGGGCACATGACTCGGTGTGGGTACACAGATAGCCCGAACCCTCCTCATATTTCACTCCCATCACAACAAGCATCCTTCGCTTGTAACGCTCTGGAACCAGCAGGCATCACAGATGGATAACAAAGTTCATTTCAAAGTGGGGTTTCTGCCTTGTTAGCTCGACCCGAAGTCTTTGCAGGGAAATTTACCAGAAAGCCGGCGTAAAATGTCGTCTGGATGTATCCGCAGATCGATTTCCTACTAGCGCTCACGGACACCTATTCATAGAGTTCTGCATGGGGCGGCGTGATCGAAAAACACATATCTTCATATCTCTGAGTACACTCACTCAGTTCCTTCCAACTTCGAGCCTCGGTCTGTCTCCACTCTCACTGCTAGCGCCCCGCACACCGCCGACCGCTGGCCCACTCCTTACTATTCTTATCGAAGGTGCTGTCCTCGCATGGTCAATTCCTTTGCGTCAACACCTTACTTGGGGTAGACACACCCCGCGATATTCATGCTGGCGGTCTACCTTGTCCCGCACGAGTCTATCTATTCTGGTACTGGCAATAGCCTTTCCTAGGGTCGGTAGGATGGGGATGCCCTTCCCACTCGGCATGGAGACTGTGGTATCCAAGTGGGCGCAACCACACATCGTGCGTCGTGTTCGGTCCGTCTTTCTCATCTTTCTGGGATAAACAACGAAAGGTTATCTAACGGCCCATTGCAGGACCCTATGTTCTCATACTATCGATAGACAGGCCTGCTGTACCTATGGGCGAATGTTCGAGACTAGAAAATCGAATAGGGAAATATCAACACTGAGAGGATATTGAAAGTGAAGACTAAAATATATGGGTCTGACATGAGAAGGTATAATGTCCGTACTGTGGCTCCGTACAGTCTAATAATAGTAAGTTGGGTCTAAGGTCAAAGGAGAGATGCGACAGAGAGAGTCGGCGCGACGTCCTCGAGAAAAAGGGAACAACGAGCGCCTCAGTCGTCGACAAGCCGAGTAACTTCCTCGACAGAGAAGCACTCGGCGGACTGGCGTTGCTATACGTGACTGGACGGGAGCAGTGGTACATCTTCATTTCCCTGTCAATAACTCGCTTCAACTGTTCATCTGACGTGATTGAAATAAGGTCATAATATTCCATAATGAAGAATTCGTGAATGCTCTGGTATTGTACAAGGGCGTTTGTGGCGTTTCGGGTGAGATAGGACATAACCCGAGCACGACGGGAACACCCAAAACTAGGACGGGCTCAGGTGAACTTGTCACACCGCTGCGTCCATGTCGAGGCCATGACATGTTTATCTAGGAACTCGATAACCCGCCGGCCGCGCAAGGCCGCTAACTCGTCCAGCATTTCTGCGGTGAATCTCTCGGCGTGATCGGCCATGGTGTGGGCCTTGATTTTATCAGGACGAGCCCACACGAAATTGCAGAACGGGCATTGGCGTCGGTGTTTGTGTTTCTCCCTCACGTGTCGATTGCGCTCCGAGACTCTTCCAAAGGATTTGTTGCAGTGCCTACAGATGGATCGCGGCCTTCTGCCCATGGTAGGTTTTCTCTGGTCCTGTGTGGGTGTGGTGCCTCGAATGTCGAAATCCCCACCAGTTCCATGGGTTTGGGTCTGAGATACAACGTTATCGCGCACTCAAATCACAGTAAAACTTAGCGGAGCTTGCCTCGTGGGTTGGAAAATTGAGATCCAACCAATCTAACCACATCTGAACCCAAACTAGCCAAGCGTATGACTGCGAGCGGTATGGTAGAAATCCCAAGGTCAAGAAGTTTCATCGCCGTAATGTAACGCATTCCTTACCTGACCGTACTCAGAGATTGCTCCAAGGGTTGAGCTGCCTGCCGAGGCACCGAGCAGCCCTGGATTGTCAGGTGGTGGGACAGATACCGTGTCGTTCCCTGAGAAAGGACCAGCGCTTAACTGCGAGCGGTATGGTAGACATCCCAAGGTCAGGAAGTTTCATCGCCGCAACGTAATGCGCTCCTTACCTGGCCGTACCCAGAGGTTGCTCCGAGGGTTGAGCTGCCTGCAGAGGCGCCGAGCATGTCAGGTGGTGGGACAGATGCTAAGTTGTTCCCTGAGAAGGGCCCACAGCTGAACTGCGAGCAGTATGGCAGAAATCCCAAGGTCAGGAAGTTTCATCGCCATAATGTGATGCATGCCTTACCTGATCGTACTCAGAGGTTGCTCCAAGGGTTGAGCTGCCTACCGAGGCACCGAGCAGCCCAGGATTGTCAGGTGGCGAGAGAGATAATAAGTTGTTCCCTGAGACAGGCCCAGCGCTTAACTGCGAGCGATATTGTAGAAATCCCAAGGTCAGGAACTTTCATAGCTGTAACATAATGTATTCCTTACCTGACCGTACCCAGAAATTGCTCCAAGAGTTGCGCTGCATGGGGAGGCACCGAGCAGCCCTAGATTGTCAGGTGGCGCAACAGATACTAAGTTGTTCCCTGAGAAGGGCCCAGAACTTAACTGCGAGCGGTATGGTAGAAATCCCAAGGTCAGGAAGTTTTACTGTCGTGATGTAATGCATTCCTTACTTGACCGTAGTACCCAAAGGTTGCTCCGAGAGTTGAGCTACATGCCGAGGCACCGAGCAGCCCTAGATTGTCAGGTGGCGAGACAGATACTAAGTTGTTCCCTGAAAAGGGAACAGCGCTTAACTGCGAGCGGTACGGTAGAGATCCCAAGGTCAGGGAGTTTCATCACCGTAACGTAATGCATTCCTCACCTGACCGTACCCACAGGTTGCTCCGAGGGTTGAGCTGCCTGCCGAGGCGCCGAGCGGCCCTGGATTGTCAGGTGGCGGGTCTTCTGAGGATTTTTCTGGGTGGAGAGTGGGGGGCCACATTTGCGACAGATGTCACTGTGGGTTGTGGGTAATGCGTGAGCTTTTATCACTGGCATGGCGTGTGCAGCACACGAGTGGGTAGGTTGACCTGCGTGATACCACGCGGTACCTAGAGGTGCCCGGAGGTGCCCAGAGAAGAGCGCATAGGGGCTTAAATAACCAAGGGGTTCTAACCCGGACAATGAGAACGATATTGGATCGAGTAAAAGTGGACTTGGTCGGTGTCGTGCGAGAGTTTCGCAGAAACATTGGCCATTCCCATATCCTCAGGCAGTGTCCTTAAAGAACATCGACCCGAGTAGTGGTAACAGTTCCGATAAATGGGATGCACCTGGATTACTTCGAGCACGACAAGCACACTGCAAGAAACGCTCAATTTCTGTGCGGGACACACAATACATCGTGACTACCGCCGCCAGGGACAGCTATAACCTCGAATAAAAATACAAGAGTTGTCAGAGAGGGCTGGGCGTTTACTGCGATGGCAGTAAATTTACTGGTGGTACACACCTACGAGTTGCTGTCACACCGTCCGGGTGTGAGAGTGATGCGTGGCCCGAGGCTCGGGAAGAGTGTCCGGTACCGTATTCCGCTTCCGCCGCACTCACAGCAATCCCCCGCATTGTCAACGCTTATTTTTCCTTCGCGCGCATCTACCATCTGCTACGTAACTATGACCCACCCAAGTCAACCTTTTTCTTTTCTTGGGTAGGAAGTCACTTCGTACATCTCAGGTTGTACATGTGTGAGATTTAGTGCAAGTTCTGAGTTTCTCGACAGAGTAGGCAGATGTCACGCTTGCTGTCGCGCTGTCGGGTAGAGTTTAGAAAAAAAAAATGGAGGCGTGGCTTTACAAAAGAATCGGACGATTTTCTCGAGGGCGCGTGGATCGCGTGTGTTCGACTGGGTGCCACTGGCACTGTGCCCGTCACAATCACCGACCACTCAGGTTTTGAAACATGTGTAAAAAATATGGAGAATCGCAAGGTAACTGGGGGGTTTGCAAGTTGACCACTCGATCACCGCCAGTGGCAGACCCCACCGTGACGGACAATTTCATCACCGTAGAATTGGTCCCCGGCGACTCATCCGGCGATTCTGAGTGGAACGACTTGTAGTGGTTGCTCAGGGTGGCCCAAGAAAGTGTGGCCTTGGAAAGTCGTCAGGCACTCCTAGCATTCAAACACAATAAGTTACAACCGGTGCCATTTCTTCAATGGCGCCTCGCGCTCGGCTTCCTTTGTCTAAAGAATCTTCGGCTTGGTCCGATCTATCGTCCCGAGCAGACCCCGCGCCAGCAGCGTGTTTCAGTCGGGTGCGTGGCAAGCACGTTGTGCGTGCCACGTCACACGACCACGACTCGAGGTTTGCGCGAGTTGCAGGTTCGGAAACAAGCGCTGTCGGCCACGTGCCGCGCCTCTCACTTCTCGCTTCCACCCTCGTTGCATCACGACCGAGTCCCACTCTCGTCGCGCCCCAAATCCTCCGGCCGAAGACACAAGCCTCGTCGGCCGCCGCCACAACTGCGCGCTGCCCTGCAAAAGCCTGTCGTTCCACGTGGCACACATTGCTCACGGCCCCTCGCAAGCCGAGCTAGACTACATCCCCGTTCATTAGTTTACTGTATATAGGCTCGCCCAGGACTCTTTTCCTATGTTCCCTTATCTCTCAGGCTATTCTGTCTTGACCTTCCACACTTCATTCTACAATATCCCCTTTTATTCTAGCCTTTTTGCCATCGAACGTTGTCGCACCTCCTTCACGCTTGTCGTCTATTGCGCCCGCCGTCGTGCCCTCGACGACGATTCAATAAATTTCGGCTTTTTGGACACCACCATTCCTCGTCTTCATCGCCATGCGGGTCTGTCGCCCGGCAGGCACCTCATTCGCTGTCACTCTCTTTTTCCCTCTCCTCCTCTATTCGTCTGACTCGAAAGGTACTCGTCTTTATTGTGCCCTGGACGCAACCACGCATCGTACGTCATATTCGGTCTCTCTTTCTCATCGTTCTGGGATAAACAACGAAAGGTCATCCAACGGCCTATTTGCCCAGGATCCTATTTTCTCATACTATTGATGGACAGGCCTGCTGTACCTATGAGCGAATGTCCGAGACTAGAAAATCGAATAGGGAAAGATAACACTGAGAGGATATTAAAAGTGAAGACTAAAATATATGGGTCTGACATGAGAAGGTATAATGTCCGTACCGTGGCTCTGTACAGCCTAATAATAGTAAGTAGGGAAGTAGGGTCTAAGTTCAAAGGACAGATGCGACAGGGAGTTCTCGAGAAAAAGGGAAGCACAAACTGCTGTTTTGTGGTCGGCGGCGCTCGTGGCAAGGTATTGCGCAGGGGCGTTTGTAGCGTTTCGGAATGACATAGGACATAGCCCAAGTACGATGGGAGCACTCATAACGAGGACGGGCTCAGGGGAACCTGTCACAACGTTGCTTGACCATATCCATCTAGGAACTCGACAACCCGCCGGCCGCGCAAGGCCGCTAACTCGTCCAGCATTTCTGCGGTGAATCTCTCGGCGTGATTCGCCATGGTGTGGGCCTTGATTTTATCGGAACGAGCCCAGGTGAAATTGCAGAACGGGCATTGGCGTTGGTGCTTGTGTTTCTCCCTCACGTGCCA
>Ga0307509_10007283_pt1 | contig 14530 bp, 16 predicted proteins | sample 10_EM_MG_FD_202245 | JGI IMG/M metagenome (GOLD analysis project Ga0307509, IMG submission 202245) | Populus trichocarpa ectomycorrhiza microbial communities from riparian zone in the Pacific Northwest, United States - 10_EM | ecosystem: Host-associated > Plants > Roots > Unclassified | place... | reverse complement strand
TGAGCACCATCCTCAGCCAGCACTTGTAAGTGTTTGATTTGATGGTAAATATGCTGGAAGAGAGGTTATCTACATTACCCACTAATATTTCACTTCATCATTTGCATAGCATGGAAGGAAAAGACTTGTTCTGTGAAGGTCTTCCCCTCAAGTGTACCACTGCTACTGAGACATTACTTATGCACCGTACCACCTTTTTATGCCTGTCCCTTGTACCGGGAGTCTTCTAGTCTTTGAATACCGACCAAGATTCGGGGTATGTTATCCCGGCGGCTTCTCGACCGGAATGTTTCATGCTACCAGATCGATCGCGAGATAAATAGAGGTGATAGGGAACGCGAAGGGCATTTCTTCTAGACCCGCCTCCCCCGCCCTGCATACTGACGTCTATAATGGTGTTTTGTATTGCGAATTTGGCTAAGGCCACTGCCGGGCCAGCCCAATTTTTCGAAATTTTACGGTACACAGCACCACTCCCACATCCCACTGGTCGCATTCGCTAAATATGATCGCGCCGGTAGATTGGCGTTAGGCAAAAGGAGTTATCCAGTCGGCGGCTGGGAGCGAGGTGTGCGAGTAGAATACTCGGGCGCTCTTTCAGCCTCAATATTTGGTTTGTGTTACGGGTATCGTACTATTCTTCATGTGTGTTTGGCGGCTGCACGTATCGGCGGGCATCTTCTCGGCTATTTCACAGTATTGCTAACTCATGTTGGAAACCATGACATGCCGCTCGGCATGCTCTCATACTTCCATTATTGTCCGGGCAGCTTCCGGGAACGCAGTTGCCCACGTCTTCAGAAATCCGTTTTAGCTTTAGGCGTGTGTTTGGGGTTTTCGGGAAAGCTTCCCGAATGCAGGAATGCGCGTGAGTTTTGCAGTGAAACGAGTGGGAAAGCTGTGACAAAGCGGGAGCGCTATAAGGCCAGCGTGGAGAGCTAGAAAGCCCGGAGGCTGTGGGCCATGAGAGTTTAGTTTCCTTAGTTAGCTCGGGAGGGTACACAAGGGAAAGGGGAGATCACACCTTACATGGAAGAGTAGGGGCATTCATAGTGGCTGATATTTGGGGGGATGGCTCGCTATGCCGGGCGCTCGCTATGGTGTGGAATGCGGTACCCTTAATCCATATATAAACTCTTGGTGATGACTCAGCATCACCAAAGCTTCAGTCTCGCCGTAGTGGAGGTCGGAGCCAGACCGCCGCAACACCCTCGGCCAAAGAGAGAACGGAAGCAACTATCGCTTGTGATCGGTTTTTTCCCTAATTGCCCTTACCTCCTCCTCTGGCAGCCGGAGTCCCAACCAATATACCTATTTTTTACTTTTTTTAGTCCCTTGCTAGCTTTCTTTCCTCTTGTGGCACACTCCCCCCCTAGTAAATATCATGGTTACAATAGCTGAGGGCGGCCGACTAATGTTCCAAGGGGTAGAGGGGGGTTTACCTGAATATCAACATCGGAATCGGAAACCCCTCTTCCGCTTGGATAAGTGGATTCCCCTAACGATTTGGAGGGTTTTGGAGCGTCTGTATTGCTTAGAGGGGTAAATTGTTTTGTGCGACCAAGATGGAGAGAAGCGACCCCACCAAGATTGCGGCTCTGCCAGACAATCCTCGTCACTTATCCCTCCCTCAACCACGGGTTTTAGCGCCGCATTTGATACACCTAATCTATCAAAAAGGGTCAACATACAGCATCCCATATTATGAATAAGAGAACAACGTCCCGCAATTACCTATCTATCACCGTAGATGCATGCAAGCAGCCGATAACTGATATGATAAATTGCGGAATGAACTAAGTTAGGTTCCCGGTTAGCAAACGTGTGTGATTAAGAGAGTTTTTTCGTGTTCAAGAATGAGTTTGGCGTGGGGTGGTATTTCGCGAGCTCAAGCTCGAACAAGGCTGGGCCCCGGTCGCCCGGGACGGGGGCATCCGGTGAATGACCAGCGCTTTCAGGCCAGCCTTGTTGGTAAACACTACTTTCGGTAGGGGTTTCGCTAGTGACGGATTTGCCATTCCTCAGGGTGTATGAGTATGATGCGCGATCGCGAATTCGATGACCTATTATACTTTAGTCCTCTCCTATCGTACGTGCACTGTGTCCGGCGGTGTCATCGGCCGGGAAACAAGATCCCCAAGGTGCCTTTATAGAACATATAATATCAGTGTGAGAAAAAGTCCCCTTGTAATTGAACACTCTAGGTACAAATTTTCTGTAGTGCCTCAAGTTAAGTTAGTTGTGGTCTTAGTCGCGCAGTTTTTCATATGCTCATGAGAGCTCATGGTGGACTAAGCGATCAAAGGCGCAAAGTTTTTTTTAAGTGGGCTTAAGCGACCTTTGGCGGCCCGGGAAGAATATCGGTATGAGATAGGTGCCTTGAGGTGGGATATTAGGTAGGGATCATGGGAGGATTGCTTGTGTCCCCTTTGTTCGGAACATTGGAAGAGCTCCTCTAATATTGAACAGGGAAACCTAATATATTTCAAGGGTAGGGGACAATTAGCCGGGGTAGACAGGGATATTTTGTCTTACTTGTCCCAGGCAAGAAGTACCCGCAAACAGGGGGGGTCTATTTTGTATGAGCGCTCAGACGCGCACAGATGTTTTGCCATATATTTTTTTAATCCTTGTTTGCGGGTACTTGTTGCCTGGGACAAGTATAGTTAACCTTAAACAATCGTTCAATAACCCTCTGCAGGACCCTGTACGGGTACTCGTACTTGCACCTTGAAATCAGCCTCATTGAAACCCATGCATATTAGGCAGCAACAAAAAAAAATTAGCGGATTTTATCCTATCCGGAAATGGTGAAGAATAGCAACTTGGACGATATTGGTTTCACAGGGTTCGGGTGGCCTAACCACACTTTTCTTCACTACCGGTACTACCTGAGCCTAAGTATATAGTAGCACCAGTACCTGCTGTGTTTCTTTATGATTCGACTCCCACTTTCTTCAGCCAGGCCCCTCTTTTCTTGCGCTTCTAGGGATACCACAAACCGAATCTACTCGATTACTCCTCTCCTACAACAACTCGAGTGGCAAAGGCTGAAAGATGTCTCAATATACCACCGATGATAGCCTTAACTTCTCCCACAACTTTAACACAAACTCTTTTAATGTATGGCATAACTACGCTACCGACGATCGGTCTCAGCTCCTAGCCTGGCTATCACCCCTTGAGCCGAAGCTGCGACATCGCGACATTCAAGAACGACGCGTCGATAATGTTGGAGAATGGCTTGTGCAAACCGAAGAATTTAGAAGGTGGTATGACGGGAGTGGTGGGGAGGGCGATAGTGCAGTCTTGTTTTGCTATGGAAATCCGGGGGTCGGCAAGACATTTATCAGGTGACAAAGATTATTCTCGTGAGAGAGAAGAAAGAGTTAGTGCTAACAAGCTGGGATGTCAGTTCTCTCGTGGTGGATAGATTGCACGATGAAGCTAGAGGACAAAATACCGTCGTCACGTGTTTTTACCATGATTTTGCAGCGCGGGAGGAGCAGTCTACAGCGAGTATGTTGGGTTCCTTGCTGAAACAGGCCATTGGTGGAATGGAAGGGATTCCGGAGGAAATATCGCGGGCCTTCCAAGAACAGAAAAAGGCCATCGGTGGATGCGGACCGCAACTGGTTGACATGGTGAAGATGCTACAGGAAATCACTTCCGTACAGACTATGGTTATGTGCATTGATGGCCTGGACGAATGTCTGGGAGTGCAACGGGCTAAGCTCTTTGATTCGCTCAATCAAATCCTCGAGAAGTCCCCGGGCACTCGAATATTCGCGACTGGAAGACCTTATATTCGAGCCGAGGTCGAAAGACGTCTTGCTGGACATGTGGCAAGTGTATCTATAGGCTCTATCAGAGAGGATATTATCACATACATTCGTGCTAGACTGAGAGAGGACGAAACGCCAGATGCCATGGATAAGAGTCTCGAGGCGGACATCCTAGAGAAGATTCCCGAAAATATATCCGAGATGTATGTAGCTACAATAATGCCGCATATCCCTCTCCACACCATCCGCTAATAAATATATTTAGGTTTCTGCTCGTTTCCTTAAATATCGATGCAATCTTGAAAGAATCGACAATATATCGGAGGCGAGAAAAACTCAGGAACATTACGGATGGATTGGGATTGGGAGACGCGTACGGTGCGACGATTGAACGTATAATGGCGCAGGATGGGGACAAATCTAGACTCGGAATGGCAGCGTTGATCTGGATTAGCCACGCGGAAAGGCCGTTCAAAGCAGATGAGCTCTGCCATGCCCTATCAGTAGAGCTAGGCTTGACGGAAATCGATGCCAGCAACGTTCCTTCGATGTCAACATTGCTGGGCTGCTGTCAAGGGCTTATAACTGTTGACAAGAAAGCATCAACCGTGCGACTAATCCACTTCACTCTGAAAGAGTATCTTTCCGCACGCCCCGATATTTTCGATAAACCTCACTCGGCGATGGCGGAGATTTGCTTAACCTACCTAAACTCCAAACAGGTCAAGGCTCTTTCAGCTTACCCCCATCCCGAGATGCCCGACGCACCCTTCCTAGAATATTGTTCTCTATACTGGGGAGTCCATGCGAAAAAGGAACTATCGGATAACGCAAGATCACTCGCCCTGGAGCTGTTTCGGGATTATGATGGCCACATATCCACCAAATGGCTTTTAAAGCATGCAGGGTACCTTGATCTTAGGAAAACCAGTACGAGTTTGCCGTTTAGTGGACTGCACTGTGCATCGTTCTTTGGAATTGTTGAGCTAGTAGCTGCTTTGATAGAGATGGAATGTTATGATATCAACGCAGGAGATTTTTGGGGGTATGCACCGCTTACATGGGCTGCCCGTAATGGCCATTGGGGAGCGGTGGAAATACTTGCCGAGCGGGAAGTAATCAATCCTAATAAACCAGATAAATACGGTCGAACACCGCTCTCGCACGCTAGTAGTAGAGGGCACGAGAAAGTAGTCAGAATACTACTTAGGCGGGAAGGTATCAACCCCGAGAAGCCGGATAATAAGGGCCGAACGCCGCTCGCGTGTGCCGCATGGAATGGGCACGAGGGTGTGGTGAAAATGCTTGTTGGGCAGGCAGCGGTCAATCCTAACAGGCCGGATAAATCCGGACGAACCCCGCTCTCACACGCTGCTGGGAGAGGACACAAAGAAGTGGTGGAAATACTACTCGAGCGGGAACAAGTCAGCCGCGATAAAGCAGATAAGGATGGCCGAACACCCCTTTCGTATGCTGCCCAGTATGGAAATGAGGGAGCAGTAAGGGCGCTACTCGGATGGCAAGCGGTCAGCCCTGACAAGCAAGATATTGGAGTCCAAACGCAACTCTCGTGTACCTCTTGCGATGGAGTTGAGGGGGCGGCGAAAATACTTCCCCGACGGGAGGCGGTCGACTCGAACAAGGCAGATACTTTCTGCCAAACACCGCTGTGGCATGCTGCTTCGAGTGGGCATGAAGGAGTGGTGAAAATACTACTCGGGCAGCAAGAGGTCGACCCTAACAGGCCAAATAATGCCGGCCAAACACCACTCACACTCGCTGCATGGAATGGACATGAGGGAGTGGTGAAAACGCTGCTGGGGCGGGCGGAGATCGACCCCGACAGGCCAGATAATTATGGCCGAACGCCGCTCTCGTATGCCGCTAGGCATGGACATTGCGGGGCCGTGAGAATGCTGATCGGACGGGAGGAGGTTGATCCCAACAAGCCAGATAATCACGGTCAAACGCCGCTCACGTCCGCCGCTAGATGGGGCCATCAGACGGTATTAGCGCTGCTAGAGGCTCACCAAGCGGCAACCTGCAGTCCCATTTTAAGGCCTAAGAGACGCCGCCTTGAGGAAACCCCCTCCATTCCTTCCTTTTCCGAGCGTGTCGCAGATGGAAGTGCCCCCAGATATCATCCTTCCAACCGGTAGGCGAGGGAATGCACATGTATATTATCATACCCGCCTGAAACCCCTTTTCTGGAGCACATCGCCGTTGTAATGGAAGTGGTATTGGTGTGAGAGTTGCCATGAGAATGGTCGCGGTCACGGCAATGCCGGAAGCTTCAAGTGGGGGAATGATAGGAATATCCAGAATGCGGACCAGTATGAGAACTGGTATAGTGTTAGAATCCCAATATTCTGGAGGTTATGCCGAACTAGGAAACATGTATATATTGGCTGTTGTTATTGTTCTAGGGTCTTTAGTGGAGGTAGAAACATACCATGTTATCTGGGTTGACCTTGGATATCACTCTGTAGCTTAGCCGAGCGAGGAGGTTTTATGAGTTTCTACCTACAACGTGCAGAGTGGTCCCGCCGGTGGGGTGAACCGATTTGGTTATTGTGGGGAGGTTTTGTTCATGGCTGGCAGGCAGTCTTCACCTTATCGTATTTGATTTTCTCCGGTTTCCCGGTCCCTCCTTCTACTTCATTTTTTCTCTTGTATTTAACATTTTTCTCTTCTCTTTCTCTCCCCCGCTCTATTCCCACAGCTATAGGTAAATTTTTATGAAGGGCTCTTTTTAATAAATAGAGGAGAAGGGGTGCTGATCCAGTAAGGATTCCTAAGGTGATTGCGAATGATTACTTAGAGACCGTGCCCCCCATAGGAGACTCGCTACCATGTCTGTAAATGATCTGGCTTAACGAATCGTATGGTGTTGTGCTTGGTGGATGGATACCTACTAGCTACCCCGGCTATAGATGCGGGGACGGAGATGGGGGGGTCTGGGCGACAGGCTTTCCATTCCACACATTCGTATAATTCGTCTCGCGATTAGTTCGGTGGCATGAAACGTGCCAACCGAGAAACAAGCGGGAAGGTGCACTAGCATGTTCTCAGGAATTAGTGTTCATTTCCGGTTGAAGCTGGATTAATGCAGTACAATGCCCACCAGCTTAATCATACATGAGAGAGCAGTGGGGGAGGCATTTCCGGACTACTTACCAAAAGGCTACTTAATGATATAGCGCTCTCCCCCAATAATTACAAGAAGGCCGGGGAAACCGAATACTAGTTTTTTCAACTCCGTAAAGTACACCCACGTTCGTAAAATTCTCATACTCTTTGTGCCTCAGAGCGATATCTATTTACAATGGGCCAGCTAGAGTCTTTTTTTAGATAAATTTTTTGGATACGCTTCTAGGGACATTGTAGGTTCTTATCACAATTTGTTCTACTAAATAATAGAAGGACAGGGTAAGCGAAGCGTTCCCGGTGGCTTGTGGTACTTGTACGGTACTCGGCAGGGAATGGGAATTTTGCGAATGCGGCCGCAGAGGTGGTGCCATCTATGTTGAAAATAGAACCAATCAGCCTCAAGCAGTGAATTATTCCATCTACTCGGGGTTTGTAGGAGGTTGGGGCCAATTTCAAAAGTATCCGGACAACCTGGTATCAGCATTGGAGCCAAAGTGTCCTGATAATAATAAAAATAAGCTAGCACATGCACAAGCATCGGAGAACGGGGGATTAAAGAGCTGTCTTAATGGTAGGCCTAATTGCCTGTGCGTGTCTAAGCGCCAATTGCTTGCTCCTTAGGGAGGTTTCCGGAGATACCGGCAGTGTTCCCAACGGGCCGGGCCAAGGCAGGCCGCTCCGGGAGATAGCCTAGGCCGATCTAGGCCAAATTCGAGCGGCCTGCGAAAGCCTACCAGGCCTGATAGGCGCCTATAGGCCCGGTGATTAGCGTTGGGAAGAGATCGCTTTAAGGATATCATGATTCCCCCACCTCTTTCAACTTCTGTGTCCTCGATTTTTTTCTACAATTAATTTAATTAATTACCTACTGTATCTGTGGTATTTCTGCTAATAAAGCGAAACTATTCTTATATTTTCAATGCTATTTAGTAATCGGAGAACATTGATTGTGAATTTTTGCCGCGGACGCTGCATAGTGGCTCACTAAGAGTAGGCTGGCCCAGGCCGGTCTATTAGACAATCGGTACTAAGCCTATACGGCCTATAGGCGGGCCCGGCCAGGCCAGGCTCAACCCTTACCAAGCCTACAGGCTCGGGCCAGGCCAGGCCCTAGAGAATTCCCATAGGCCAGGCCAGCCTTTGCTGCGGCCTGGCCTACCTGGCCCGTTGGGAACACTGGATACCGGTACTCGTAATGGACTTTGGCTTGGCCCAAACTTAGGCATGGCCGCCTAATAAAAAGTGGTAGGCCTAGCCGCCACCTCTTCCGGAAACTTTTGCTATGGGGGAGTGCTAGGTTGGTGTTTAAGACTTTAAGTGCATGGATACAGGTGCCTCTTGCCTGGCGGCCTAAAGTATATATCGGTGTGAGATACAAGTACAAGTACGCACTTTAAGGTGAAATATTGGGTATTGAGGGATCCTTGTATGCCCTCGTGAGAGCTATTGCGGTTTATTAATTGTCCAGATCATCAGCGTTGGCCTCATGTAAGGCGAGGCTAGAGTAGTTAATAGATACCGCTAGGCCTATTCTACCGTGGTTCCTACGAGTTTTGCCTAGGTCCCGCACGATAGTATCGTACGGGCACGAGACTTAAGCGATCGGTTAGGACTTAAACTTGCACGAGGCCAGCGACAAAAACCACCGGTAGAACGGCTATCAACCCAAACCGGACTACTTTCCTTTTAATGGATAATTCTAAAGACAAAGGAAAATTCCAAAGTTGATAGTATTGTCCAAAATTCTTTCAGAAATTTGCGCGAGGACTGCTGTATTAGATACAAGGTTTTAAAGTGTTGGAAAGCAGAACCTAAGAAATTTCCTCGCATGCAGGAAGATTTAGTTTAAATTGCTTTGCTAAATCGGTAGTTAGAAAGTCGTGAATATGGCTGTTTTCGGTGGAGAGCCCTACACTACCGGTAATTTTTGCCGCCAGCCTCATACCCGAGTGGGACTAATAGTAGTCAGAATAATGACACCAATCTCACCACAGTTCGGATGGCTTACCAATGGGGATTTTCTTTGCCAATAGAAGTAGGTGGGACTTGCTATGCTGTTTTAATACCAGCAGACCACTCTTTCGTTTAACCAAACCCCACTTTTGTTCCCCTCCCCCGAGGAATAGCATCCACCAACTTTACTCCCTAACTCCTTCTCCCTTTCTACAGCGCAAGCAATAAAGAGCGCAAAATGTCTCAATACACCATCAATGATAGCACCAGCTTCTCAGATAAAAAGAACACTCCTGATGCGTCCAGCGGCGATACTGCTACCGACGATCGGCCCCAACTCCTAACCTGGTTATCACCCCTGGATCCCGGCTTGCGGCATTGGGAAATTCAAGAACGCCGTGTCAGCGATGTCGGAGAATGGCTCATGAAAACTAAGGAATTTAGGAGATGGTGCGAATTGGATAGGGAAGGTGATTGTGAAAGCGCCGTTCTATTTTGCTACGGGGATCCAGGGGTCGGAAAGACATTCATCAGGTAACGAAGGTTATTCGCTGGGGAGGGAAGAGAGTGAGCTCGTGCTAACGCCCCGCGATGGCAGTTCGCTAGTAGTGGACAGACTGTGCGATCAGACTAGTGGACAAAACGCTGCCGTTTCATGTTTTTACTTGGACTTCGCGGCCCGAAAGGAGCAGTCCGCAACCAATGTACTGGGTTCCTTGTTAAAACAAATGGTTAGCGGAATGGAAAGAATTCCGGACGAAATATCGCGGGCCTTTGGACAGCAGAAAACGACCATCGGCGGACGCAGGCCGCAACTCGCCGATATCGTGAAAATGCTGCAGGCCGTCACGTCCTCACGGCCCACATTTATGTGTCTTGACGGTCTAGACGAATGTGGCCGAGTGCAACGGGCCAGGCTCCTCGATTCGCTCAACCAAATCCTTGAGAAGTCCCCCTGCGCACGAATATTAGCGACGGGAAGGTCCTATATTCGGGCGGAGGTCGAAAAGCGTCTTGCTGGGCAAGTGGCCAGTGTCTCTGTAAGTCCAAACAGAGGGGACATCACTAGGTTCCTTCGCGTTAGACTTGGCGAAGACGAAACGCTAGATGCTATGGATGATAGTCTAGAGGCAGATATCTTGGAGGAGATTCCCGAAAATATGTCACAAATGTGCGTGGGTCCTACAATTCTGATAATCCTACCCCTGATTATTTGTTAATAGACATATTTAGGTTTCGACTTGTTTCCTTAAATATCGAAGCAATCCTGCAAGAATCGACAATCTATCGGAGGCGAGAACGGCTCAGCAAAATGGCTGATGGATTGGGGTGGGGAGATGCTTACGGCACCACGATAGAACGGATAATAGCGCAAGATGGGGATAAACCGAGGCTCGGGGTGGGAGCTCTCATGTGGGTTAGTCACGCAGAACGGCCGCTGGAGGCACGTGAACTTTGCCAGGCCCTAGCAATCGAGTTAGGCTCTAAGAATTTCAACGCCGGAAACGTCCCCTCAATATCGACATTGGTGGCCTGCTGCCAAGGGCTTATCACTGTGGATGAAGAGACATCAACTGTGCGACTGGTCCACTTTACTCTGCAGGAATATCTTTTGGCCCGTTCCGATATTTTCAAAGAACCTCACTCGGCAATGGCTAAGATTTGCTTGACCTACTTGAATTCCGAACATCTCAATGGCCTCGCAGCCAACCCCCACCTTATGTCCCGGGGAGAACCCTTTCTAAAATATTCTTCTCGATACTGGGGAGTCCACGCAAAAAGGGAAACTTCGAACGCCGTCAAGTCACTTGCACTGGAGCTGCTTCGGGAATACGATAGCCATATATCGGCCGGGTACCTTTTGGCAGAGGCAGATTTTCCGAATGCTTGGGGCCTTCGCACCAGATCTGATACCAGGTTCGGTGCACTTCACTGCGCATCCTTCTTCGGAATTACCGAGTTCGCAACTACTTTAATAGACATAAAACGTTATTATATCAACGGAAGAGATATTTTAGGGCGCACACCGCTAGCATGGGCTGCTAGGAACGGGCATGGGGGAGCGGTGAAGATGCTGCTTAGGCAAGAAGGGATAAACCCCGGCATTCCAGATAATGGCGGCCGAACACCGCTCTCGTATGCTGCTCAGGGTGGAAATGAGGCAGTGGTAAAAATACTACTCGGACGGGAAGGGTTCAAGTCCGACGAGCCATGTAATTACCTCCGAACGCCGCTCTCGTATGCTGCTCAGTACGGATCTAAGGAGGTGGTGAAGATATTACTTGGGCGGGAAGAGGTCAACCCCGACAAGGCAGATAGCGCCGACAGGACACCACTATGGTGGGCTGCTCGGGATGGACATGAGGTAGTGGTGAGGATACTACTCGGGCGGGAAGAGGTTAACCCTGACAAAGCAGATTACTTCGGCGAGACGCCGCTCTTGTGTGCCGCTTTGGGAGGACATGAGGGAGTGGTGAAAATACTACTCGGGCGGGAATGGGTTAACCCCGACAACCCGAATGAAGATGGCCGAACACCGCTGTTGGCTGCTATTGAGGGTGGGCATGAGGGAGTAGTAAAAATATTACTCGCACGACAAGAGGTCAACGCTGCCTGGCTAAGTTATAACCGCCGAACTCCGCTCTCGTTTGCTGCTGAGTATGGACATGAAGGAGTGGTGAAGATATTACTTGGGTGGGAGGGGGTCGACCCCAACATGCCAGATGATGACGGCCGACCACCGCTTTCGTACGCTGCACGGCATGGGTCCCAGGGGGTAATGAAGATATTACTCGAGAGGGAAGAGGTCAACGCCGAGCAGACCTGTAAAGACAGCCGAACGCCGCTCTCGTATGCTGCTGAATATGGGTCTGAGGGGGCGGTGAAGATATTACTCGAGCGGGAAGAGGTCAGCCCATGCAGGTCAGCTTTTCACGGCAGAACACCGCTCTCGTATGCTGCCGGATGTGCATGTGAGGGAGTGGTAAGAATACTACTCCGGCGGGAAGAGGTCAATCCCGATGAGCCAGATAACCGTGGTCGAACACCTCTTTCGTATGCAGTTGAGGGCAGGGATGGGCGCGCACGTAAAGGAGTGGTAAGAATACTGCTCGGGCGGGAGGAGGTCAATCCCGATAAGCCAGACAATGACGGTCGAACACCGCTTTCGTATGCAGTCGGGGGTAGAATTTGGCATGCATCAGAGGAACTGATGAGGATGCTGCTCGGGCATGAAGAGGTCAATCCCGATAAGCCAGACAATCACGGTCGGACACCGCTTTCGTATGCAGCTCGGGGCGGAGATGGGGGAGTGGTGACTACACTACTCGGGCTGAAAGAGGTCAGCCCCGACAAGCCAGATAATGACGGCAGAACACCTCTCTCGTATGCTGCTGAGGGTGGACGCGAGCGATCAGTGAAAGCACTACTCGCGCGAGAAGAGGTCAACCCCAACAAGCCTGATAATAATGGCCGAACACCACTCATATTGGCAGCTAGCAAGGGCAATTCGGAGGTGGTAGCGCTGCTACAGCCTTATAAAGCGGTTAACAGCGCCACTTGAGTTCTAGGAGACACCACCCCGTGGCACTAACCGCCATTCCTTCCCTTTCGGACCAGGCCCCCCATGGAAGTTGCACCCCACCCTTTTCGAAGGCGAAGCAAAATCCAATGACATGGGAATTCATTTATATTTTATCACACCGGTCTACAGCTCCTGTCTAACTAAATCGGAGGGGTGATTTATGGGTTTCTGTTTACGAACTGCAGTAGTCTAGCTAGCGGGATAGAATAGTTCTGCCATTGTAGTAAGGTTCAGTTCATAGTTTGCAGTTTCCTATCGCACTTAAATTTCTTCTAGCTGTATATTCTTGCCTCCGCCATTTATTTTATCTTGTAATGTTTTGTTCCTTTTTTTTCCTCCTCCTCCCACCCCCTTCCCTGAGTGATAGACAAACTATATATTTATTTTTTGTTAATTCCGTGGTATGATTTTAGGTACATGACTAGCACTTCCTAGGGCTCAACCGCTGCATTCGGGAAATATCCCATGGCAAATAAAAACCCAAATCAAAACAAAAACAAAAGAGATAAAATCATAAACAGACTAATAATACCATAAGGTATAACATCAAAGTGAAAATTCTCCATAACTGGAGTTCCCTGCATCGTCATCAGCCTTCCAGCTCATGACCTTTTAATTGTATTCCCTATCATACTGCTAGAGTAAACATCAACAGCAAGCACCGTGTCCTCAGGGTGGTGGAACGGCTATTCTTATCGTTGATGGGTCGTCGTTATTGCAGCTCAGCACTGATGCCGGAGTCGGTATATTTGTGTAACAGCAGTAGGGTGCCAGCGGTTGGTGTAAATAAAGCAGTAGGATGCCAGCCGGTAGCAGTAGGGTGCCAGCCCGGAGCAGTATGGTGCTAGCCATTGTGTTTCCCAGCATACTTGTCAAGGACTGGTGTCAAGGTGACATTGGTGCTTGTGTATTCAGTGGGTCTTGTGTGTTTGACAACAGACTGAAAGATAGAATAATGCCAGTAGTGCAGAGGATAGCAGTAGGATGCTAGCCATGGCGATCTACCCCACGAGAGGACCATCCCAGCACACTTATTAAGCTCCAAGTTCAGTGGCCGGGTAGGATCGAGAGATTTTTGTGGTGTTTTACCCCGTTAACACCTTCCTAAATAGGAAGGCGAAAAGCGGGGTCCAGAAAGTAGTGGAGACGGAGCGTGATAGACAAACTATATATAGGGTGTTATTTTTATATAGAAGAATATTGTGCGCGGGCAAAATTAACCGAACACAAAAGATGCATTGCAACCAAATACTCCCCAGCACCCTGCGATTCAACCCCATCTAGAGAAATTGCTTTAGCTTGCGGGTTGAGCTGGCGTACCTCGGGAATGTACAGTACTGCCGTGGGTGACAAAGCCTGGATTGGCAAGGCTCTTTTTAGTTAGAATAAAATTTATTGAACTGACCAAAACCAAGCCACCATGTCAACCTCTCTTTGTTTAAGATACTAGATCTCTAATTCTCTGCAGTTCGGCCAAATAATCTTTTTTATTTTTTTATTTTGGTTATCAGCATGCTAGGGTTGGTGGGGTGCTGTCATAACCGAATCTTTTCTTCTCCGCTAATATTCGGTTAATTTTGTCTAAGCACAATACACTGTGGCGCAGTGTTACACTGGTCTGGCTTGCATTGCGTGAGAAACTACCGTATTATCTTGAGTTATACAGTATTTTGCCAAGCATGTTGCGTGCTCATGGCGTATGGGTTATACCTAATGTAGATAGCCAAGACTGTTGATCTTGCCAAAACCGAGCTGACAGACCAACCTCACCCCCTTAAAATAATCAAAACAACACTCGCCATCTGGCCTTGGCGGTCAGAATGCCTTTTCTAGGGAACTCTTGCCGGGAGCAAGCTCAGGATTAGGGCTATTTTCATGTCTCATGTAGAAATGTCATATTCATTAGCGCTTCTTGGCACTTGGCAAAATACTGTATCCCTTGGGCGGTCTTAAACAGTAAAATTCGTCGCCAGGCACACACAAAATTGTGATTCGTTGTAATTTAATGGCCTCCATGATGCCGAGCCACCAGAATGTTCAAATCAGTTAGGCCCGAGCC
>Ga0307509_10007282_pt1 | contig 14533 bp, 9 predicted proteins | sample 10_EM_MG_FD_202245 | JGI IMG/M metagenome (GOLD analysis project Ga0307509, IMG submission 202245) | Populus trichocarpa ectomycorrhiza microbial communities from riparian zone in the Pacific Northwest, United States - 10_EM | ecosystem: Host-associated > Plants > Roots > Unclassified | place... | reverse complement strand
GGACGCTGGGATATGGAGAACAGGGGGGACGTCAAGTCCGGATGCAAGGGAGTGTTGCTGCGCAACTCAGGACGCAATAGTGGCGTGCGGGCGTTGGGGACGGACTCAGGACGCACGGGAAGCGTACAGACGCTGGAACTGAACTCAGGACGCACAGGACGCACGGGATGCAGCGACGACGTCGCTGGCATCAGGACGCAGTGAGGGCGCATCAGATGCATGTGTTTTTTTTGCTGATGCGGACAAATCTAGGTCGCTAGAGGTGAGAGGGGATCTCGGAGGGCCGCCGGATGCCAGCAGTTGGTAAGAGTAGGCAGGAGGCCTGTAGACAAGAAGATAAAGGAGAGGATACAACAGGAAGGCGCTGGGAGGGGGTGGGAGGGGGTGGGGTCGCAAGGAGCGCGTCGGACGCTTTGGAGGGAAAGTGGGGTGTCCGGGCGCACCAGACGCAAGAGATGAAAGGCAAAGAGAGCTCAGGAGATCCGGAAGGACAGGAGGCAAAGAGCGGACTGGCTTCATCCGGACGCGTGCTCGATAAGTCCGGTGAAACAGTTCTTTTTCTCATGAAGATGTCCGCCAGAGTCAGGATAGGTCTTATTGGAATCCGCTCGGCCAGGGGAATTGAATGATATAGGTCTCGAAGTGTTCACATGCCTGTAGCCCTCAGAAGCTAGCAAATTGAAGGTACTTGCCCAGAGAACTAAAGTACAAAAGTATCCATAGCCAATCAGCCAGTAGTCGGACAGTATTGGGACCGAGTGCGTTGGATTCCCCCGCTCGAGGAAAATCGAATAGTACAGGTCTCACAGCGTCCGCATAGCTATAGAGGTGAGCAGGAAGAAAATGGAAGATACCTCAGCAGGCAGATGTCCGCCAGAGTCAGGAATGGTCTAATTGGAGTCCGGTCGCCCAGGGGGGTCGAATGGTATATGTTTCGAAATGTCCGCATAGCTATAGTGGTCAACGGGATGAAAAAGGCAGATATCTCAGGTGGCAGATGTCCGCCAGAGTCGGGAAAGGTCTCATTGGGGTCCGCACGCCAAGGGGAATCAAATGGTATAGGTCTCGAAGCGTCCACATGCCTATAGAGGTCAGCAGGAAGAAAACAGCAGTTACCTTACCCAGCAGATGTCCGCTAGAGTCAGGAAGGGCCTCAATGGGATCTGCTCACTTAGGGGCATTAAATAGTATCAACCTGGATCCAAGAGCATGCTCCTCTCCGAAGGTTGATAATATTCAATAGTCCCACTGATTCGATCATGAAGCCTCATGTGAGGTACAAAAGAACTTAGAAACCTTTTGCGAGTGTTGTTAGCAGTGATCAAATAAGGGGTAGGTTTTGGGTCGTCACCGGGACAATAGATGGTTAGTCATCCTATCTTAAGATCCTTTTTCGTCTGAACAGCCTTTACCTGGTGGTGCAGTAGCCCTTTGTAAGTAGAGGCCATCCGAGGCAGGGAGACCACTTCCCCAATGCAGACACCCATGGGTCGTTACCTTGGTGTTCTTCGGGAGATTAGCGTGTGATATAAACCATCCGGGTGCACTGGGCAGACTGGATGCGGGTTGTATTGCACCAATAGACTAGGATGCAAGCATCCTGCTGGGGCCCTCTGAGGGCACGCTGGGCGGAGTGGATTGTCTCAACAGATTTCCTGCATCCGGACGCAATGCCTATCCGTCCAGAGCAAACACTTTTTTTGCTGCTGTATAATAATTTCCCCTTTATACTTGATAATGAATGATAAAAAACACTAGTAACAATAGTTTAACAAGATAGGAAAAGCTACGAAAGAAAGATACATAAGAGTGTAGTGATCAATAGTAATTTGTGATATATTTTACATTTCATGCTTAATTTACCAAGCTAATAGTAAATATGAATTACTAGTGAAAATAGATTTCAAATATAAAGACAAAAGATCATCTGGAACAAGTAAAAAAATAAGAATAATGAATCAAACAGGATAGATTAATAAGAGTTCTAGTAGGATAGTTGAATTGGTTAGCTTTAGAATAAATGAGAAGAGTAGTAGTCAGAAGAAAATAATTGGACGAGAAGTAGGAAAGAAGTGAAAAAGAAAGAAAAAACGGAAAAAAGGAAAATGAAAGTAAGTATCATAACCTACCAGTAAATGAAATACAGTAAGCTCAACCCTCCGGACAATACCCCCCTGGGAGACCCTATTCCTTCTATGGTGTTTTGTCCCAGATTGAGAAGGGAAATGTGCTTGATGGCTGATACTGCATTTAAGGAGTTTTCCCGGTGTTTAGATTCACCGCGAGTAGGCACGCTAAGGATCGATTTGGAGGTGCTTTGCCGGACCTGTGCCGGTACGGAGGTACTTAAGAACAAAAGTCCAACAACGAAAATGCGTTTATGGCAACTAACGCAACAACTAAATGCCAAGCTGGAAGCGATAAATTTGTTTATACGGTAAACAACATTTTCGCTTACAGTGCTGGAAGTGATTGTTTTGTTTATACGGTAAACAACATTTTCGCTTACAGTGCTGGAAGTGATTGTTTTGTTTGTGCAGTAATCCACATTATTGCTTCTGCCATGGAGCCAAGGCCATAAACGACCTATAAATCTGGACGGCCAAGCTAGGCTGGGACCGCCGGGCCCTACACTCTAGGCCTTTCTTAGTATGGTGAGGCACACGTGATAGCGACTGCTAAGGGGGGTGCCAGGGGAGATGGAAGGCCGGCCGGGGATGTTGAAAATCTTGGTTGCGGAGGGAATGATTTACTCTGGGGATTTTACGCAGTGGACTGAAACCGCTTAGGTGGAGATGAGAATCATCATTGATTGATGACAACTTGGTGGAAGGAAAGACTTGAGAAAAGTTGTGTACAGGAAGGAAGGTGTGTTGCGAGGAGAAGGTGTGAAGGAAGGAAAAACAAGTGGGGTGAAAACGTTTTCAGAGCTTGCACGTCCTTTAGCTAGTGCGTATGATACGTGTGCCCCTGCGGCCACAGAGAGCGGGCACATCCCGCACCAAGTGCGGCCATCAACTGCTATTTCCAACAGGGGACGGCAGACTGCAGATCAACTATGAGTGATATATGGTGATGCAATGCTGCCGACACAGTAAACAATATTCCTACAAGAAAGAGAAGAAGATTAAATAGATTATCAAGCTGCGAGTGTTAAGATAAGACTAAACAAGTGATTCTGCTACGAGTCTCATTTCTCTTTCACATTCTTCTCTAAGCCTTTGAAGATTGCTGTATTCTGGCCAGGCATTCGGGTTCCTGTGGTGGGTTTCCTACATATCGCGCGGGTGGTACTTTCCAGATGTACTGTGGGATAGGCAGGTTGGGCTGGCGTACCCCGGGATTGTACGAGTACTACTGTTAGGTGTTGGAAAGCCTGGACGGGTGTCGACTCCTCACTCTTATAGGCCGGGTGGGGTTACCGAATAAGCCCCTGCACTAACCCTCCCTGGGATGACGCACAGATGCAACCGAGGTGGACTCACAGGCCAATGCATAGGATTTTCCAGACGAGTAACAAGGAAACTTAATCGACACTCCCGGATTCGGATATCTACATCCACTATCAGGAATTTCAGACTGAAATAAGAGTGCTCTTTCTAGTGCACTGTTGGAGGGGAAGGGACGGATATTCAAAAGATTGAAGATATGCTTGTAGCCTTGCGGATTCATGCCGGTGGTTTTTGAGTTCTATTTCAGCAAAGGATTTTATCTATTTTATTTCCTAAAGACGTATTCTTCTTTATTTGTTTACGCACCTCACAAGATTTGCCAAATCATAACGTTTTAGGGGGATGAAATCATGAACCTCAGGTTTGTGAGTATATGAGATGAAAAAAATGTAACAGCAAAACTTCGTGGGGCCCGTTGGGGCGTCCGGTGGTACCTCCCTCTGCCCTAGTCCGTCCGTAGACTTGAAAAAAGACGGACTACCGTAGGCGGTCGGTCGGTCCGGTCCTACCTCTAGGACGGATAGATTGGACGGTTCGGAACACTGAAGCTGACTACCACTGGAGGGGAAGCTTATGATCTGAGAAGGATAGGGCCTGCTTATTTTTGTTCACCATATGAGCTATACTATCACTTCTACTGTAGGAAGTGAAAATGTGGTTCACCGGACAAACAAATTTATCGCTTCCAGCTTGGCATTTGGTTGTCAATTTGGTTGCCATAGACGCATTTTCGTTGTTGGACTTTTGTTCTTAAGTACCGCCGTAGCCGGGAATCGGGCTTTCCGGCCTCTTCGGTGCTCGTGTGGGTTGTCACTCTTTGGCCAACCTTAATATTCTCTACGAATCCGAAAGCCCAAATTGGTCCAGGACAGGAACAGCGTCCCTGGCGGCGTGGTTGACTGCTCCAGACCGCCGCATGGAGGGCTGTCATGGCCCTGGCAAGCTTACACCCCCCCCGGGTTTCCAAATTGAATTCTCCACGAGGGTGGATAACTAATACCTCGAGACCAGAGACATAAACAAAAAAGTAACGTGCCCTCAGTCGGGGCGAGGGTGAAGGAACAACGGGTGTTTGGTGGGGGGGTTAGGCGTTTGGCCCCACCGCACCAACACCGTCCCCTCTCACACATAATATAACTCGAAGAAGGGCGGAGGCGCGGAGGGAAGCACGTGAACCTTTTTACTGTTGAGGGTTGGTGGGGTTCATAGAAGCCCATCCCCCTCTGTTGGTTTACTGCTTGCTTGGTGTTTCTGGGGCATCCTTGGTCTTGATCTGGATGTGGGCTTATTCTGTCCGAACATCTGGGAAGGAAGTAAGGATACCGAGGAAAACTCATTGTGGTATTATAGATAGCTAGTAAAGTTATTACCGCGGCGAAGGTTGAGAAGAGGGTGGAGGGTGTGCGCGGCTTAAGCTCCCGGTCACGAATGAATATCTGCCGGCTGTACCATGCACATATGTTCCCTTGGCAATACTGCTTACCCTTTGGTCTCTTTGTATTGCTTGGTTTCTTCTGACTTGACTCGAATAATAACACGGCATGTTCAGTAGCACCCTTGATTAGTACTTGTTTGGGTTATTCGTTTATTCGGAGCATAGTTTTCCATTTGTGATATCAAGTGAGGAATACTTGTGTGCACAAGTGGTCAGGGAAAGCCTTAGACTTGAAGGATTCCAATGGTGGTCCACTTACCAGCTACTTCTCTAAAACGCACAAGATGTCCTAGTTTGCAAACGGTGATCCGCCTTATAATTTCCTTGCTTGAACGCATAAGGGCCGCTTACAGTGTCAAGCCCCCAGGCCGCTGTGCAACCTTGAGCAAACACCGCTTACGGAGGTACAGCTCCTAAGTATTGTATGTTACACAGGGGGTCAGGACAGCAAACCTCCCTTGTGGAACATACAAAACTTAGGCGCTGTACCTCCGTAAGGAAATAGATTATACGGTTACGGGGGGCTCCGCTCCCCACTGAATGTCTAACGAAAGGTCACTGTTTTAAATGTAGGATAGCCATAACAATACTCGAGTAATTGGCCTGCATCTTCTTGGAGAATATTACTGTAATGGAAGAATAAGTCGGGCTCGAAATACACTAACTATTTTGGGGGGGCATTACCCTCGTGGTTACACTTGAGATTGTCACTTTTCACCACAAATTTCGCGCGGTTTAGTCTTCCCGGGCTCATTTGTTACCTTATATACTGTAAAAACTGGAGTAATGGGATCAGGTGCTATGCCGTTGGAGCTCCTTCCGCGGGTAGGGCCTAGGCTCATCTCTCCCGTTTTTTCGCCCCACTTCCAAAGTAGGGAATTCTCGACTACATACCACGCGGCTTGATTATTCCAGTTTTTACGATATTCTACGTTCCCTCCCTTTGACCTAGGAATCTACTTCGTCGAGAGCATATGCCCTTCGTAGAGGGCGTACCCCTTTACGATCTCTCTGAGTCTCTCTCACTTTGTGAGTCATGACATTGATCAAATAACGGCTTACTATGTCGTAACCCTCACAAGCTCATGGGCTCAGAGAAAGGCCTGTCTCTCATTGGGATATATTCGAGTAGAGACAGAGTCGGCCCAACGCCCAAATTCCAGATCAGGGTGCAAGTTTCTACTCGTCACGAAATCTTGTTTGTATTATTAGTGAGGTCATGATATTCCTCACTGGTTGGAGTATAGCTGATACTTGAATCCGGTTGAGGTTATAGTACTGTATAGCTATTAGGCTAGCTTAAGCTCTTTTTTCCAGCTGTTTCGGTCCCTCCTCTGGGGGAGGATAGTGCCTGTCGTATGGATTGGTGGCTGGTGGGAACAAGCCCTGCGTAAGTAAAGCACCTGAGCTGGATTAAGGATCCATTTGGCACAATGCCTCTGATGCTGGGAATGAACGCTGCCACATTTCCCTATTTTATCTCTTGGTAGCGCATAAATGGCTGCCTTTCCCTTCATTTACGAAAGGAGCGGGTAGGAACATTGGAGTGGTATTGTGGGAGTGGCAGGGAGTTATTCCCCGAATACTGCTGTAGAACCATCACCCATCAGAACCCCAGGAGTGTGATCAACCCCCTCTTCTCGTTTTCGATAACCCCCCGTTAGGTCGTGCTTACTAGACAAGATACCATACCCTAGGAAACTTTGGTCTGGGGAAAAATACAGACAATATCCAACCCGCCCACTTTCAGAGCAGTATACAGCCAACCCGGGACGAGCAGGAGTCCCCTTTAATGTAAAGGGATAAGAGGACAAACGTGAACAGTACCGTACTACTCGAGCACATCGCACCTGTATAGAGTATGATATCTAGACTATGACGCACAGTGAAGTTTTGATTTTCTTCTCGGATGCCGATCGTATTTATTTGCTCGGAGTCACCTGGGATTACATCAGAATAAGTGACGGGGAAGCTTCTTGGAGTGATAGGACACCCTACTGAAGGATCTGTGGGGGGGGAGGTGAAAAGGGTGAATGAGGCCAAAGGGCTGAAGAACAGGCTGGAGTATTACAATAAACAGGGAGGGGGTGTGGGCGAAGGAAACCCTCTGACGAACGATATTTAGATATGAAGGGAAGCTACAAGTGAACAAAAAAAAAGAAAAGACGCATGGAAAGTGTAACCGGATTCCTTAGGCCCCGTCTGCCGCCAAAATACCCCCCAGGATCATTCTACCCCTCCCCACAGAATCCCCTCCCAAGCCCGCCGCAAGATAATCCCACTCACTCACTACCAGTGCAGTGCTCGGGTATCAGGAAAAAATCGAAAACCTACCGTATTCCTACTGGTTTTATATAAACCTCTAGGGGAGAGAAAAAAGGCCATGTATTCCCATTTTTATAGGCGCACCCGAGCCCGGCACCACCCAACACCACGTGGATCCCACTGGGCAATCCCCCCCGATCCAGGTGATGCCCAACCGCCAAGCCAACAAGTGAGGGTGTGCGTGTAGAATTTGCGAAAGTGTAGATTATGACTAAGGCGGTGAAAAAATGACCACCGGGAAAGGCAACCTTGGCGATGGTCAACTTACTCAAGAAACTTAGGGACTCTGATGGGTTGCCTAGCAGGACTGCACTTTTCTCGAGATTGATACCTTACCGTACATATGTGTGGAATCGGGTGAGGTCATGGTAAGTCACTCGATGGTTTCAGCAGGAGTGAAATGGAGGAACGTTGTATTATAGGCTTGTATCCCGTCAGTTAGTTTTAGGATGATGAGCGAATCAAGTTTCCGATTATGCCTACGCTATAGTTTAGCCATGGTCTAGTTGGACCGTTTGGCCATCACGCGATTTGTCCCCCGCAACATCCACTGTGTTGAGATTTCAATCACCAGAGGTGCAGCAGAGACGGAGGATGGGTATTTTTAAGCGGTAGTAACCACTTCTATATATCCATGTGCGATAGCAATAGCAGGTAGTTTTAGGGGATACAAGCATAAATCCTGGTCTATAACTTGGGAATGGAAAATAAAAATAAAAATAGGGGCGATAGTGATATAACGCTTTAATCCGGTGACATCGTGGAGGTTCGCAACATGTAAGAGAGCATGAAAGGACGGAAGCATAAGATATCATGAAGTCGTTATATCGTAAAGAATCATAAGAGGGGGGGGGGTATAGGCACAGGTTGCGATAAATAAAGGCTAGGAAAAATCGTGGACGAGATCGTCAATTACCGCTCTCAGCAGCAGCAGCGGTGGCAGTAGCAGAAATACTGTTCCCGAGGGCTATCCCAGCTCGAGCACATAGCTCATCAATCTCCCTGCTACTGTCACTATGTGGCTGACATATCTCGCGAGCAATATCAATATATTTCACCAATAGCCCCCCACTAAGTCGCCCCCCGGCTGCCTCCATCTCTGCCGTAATCTCCGCCTGCAGAGACTGACATCTGTCTAGTGCCGCCAGCAGGCGACCAATTGAATCATCCTCGTGCGCCGAATCTTGTGATATTAGAGAGCTGAAGGAGCTCCTGTACGCCCCAAAAAATGCCTCGTCCTTAGGATGGAGCGCCCCGAGCGAGTCCTCAGACGCGCCGAGCGGTCGGAGCCAGGATTTGCAGACGTTCGATAGTATTCTTTGTAGTTCTTGGTATACCCCCCTGTATTCTTCCTCCAATGCCTGTTCGTTCTCTACCTCTCCACCCCTCCCCCCCACGGCTGCGGAGCGTGGCGGAGATTCTAATGGTGCGGCCCGCTGCTCGCCTGCGTCCTCCGCCCCAGTCGGCCCAACCGCTGGAATGGGGCTAGTCTCCGATTCCATGGTTTTGGATTGCCCTGTGGGGGCTTGTTCTTCTGTGGCGGTTTGCGTAGCTTCTGTGCTTGGTGTGGTTGCGACACCCTGGGGCTCAGTACCCGAAGAATGGACATATTCAATAGCTTCTCTTTTGTTGCTAGTGCTGCCGGCTGCGGGGGAGGAGGATGCTTCTTGTTGAAGCTGTGTGCGGGCTGTGATCCTTCGGAGGGCGTGGGTGAATGTCCTAAATTGGGATTGGGCCCATGGCTGTTGGGTTGGAAGTGAGGTGGGGAGGAAGTAACGCTGGTGTTCACTGTATAGGTCGGAACCGGATTTGTTGGATCTTCTATCATTCTCATCGCTCGTGTCCTTAGATGGTGGTTCTTCTTGGCCCTCCTGGAATGGAGGGCGGAGGAATGGGTGGGGGATTGCGGTGTTACCTTGTGATACCTCGCTGTTACAATTGCTTTGATCGCCCTCTGAGGGTAAGTATGTGGATCCACAGATGTGGGTTCGGCCCATTCCTCCGGGGGAAGTGGTGACAGTGGTATGACATTTGTCGCATTTTTCGGTTGGGGTGATTTCGGGGATTAAGTCCCAGTCGGCCGGGTCCCACTCCGAAAAAGAGTTGGAGTCGATATCTTCGCCAGGCTGCTTTCCCTTCCCTTTGTCCTCGGGTATAATTTCTTCCACCCAAGCCCAGTCGCCTTTGGTCCATTCATCAATCTCATCTTCGTCGTTGCCATCCTCCTCGTGCTGATGCTCCTGCTGGTACACCTCCTGCCTGTACTCCTCTTGGTGCTGCACTACTTGATTTCCGCTTGTCCCAGGCCTACGAGCCGTGTTTATATTGTGTTGTTGATTTGGTTTGCTTCCGGTTTGTGCAGAGGAGAGATTAGAAGAACCCCAGTAAAGGTGGGTCCCAGCAGGCCCATCGCCACCACCGTTGTCGGGATTCCTCGGGTCCCCGGGGAAGGTATCAGGCCTGCAGCTCCCTGACCCATACCGGCTGTTCAGGGGTTGCTGTTGCTGCTGCTGCTGGCCTGAGCTCTGTTGCCCAGGGTGTCTATGCTGCGTGCCAGCTTGCGGAGGCCGTGGAGGAGGTGGAGGTGGTGGAGGAGGAGGCGGGTGAGTGGAACCCATGGAAGGAGAAGGATATTGCTGACGCGGTAATATTAATTTGGCAGCGGGGGGGCTATCAAACGCCTCAACTAGACTCTTGGTAACCTCCTGGGTGTGTCTCGCATGTAGAAGGCCTTCCTCGCTGCGCTGGAGCATGTCCAGGGCCATATTGCGGATGCTCTCGTGTGTCCTCCGATCTATCAAGAGCATCTCCGATTCCTGCTCCGCTTGCTCCGTCTGGGCTGCCTCCCGCCCGCATTGGACCAGGCCTACATGCGCCATTATGACGTTTTGCAAGTCCCCTTCTGAGATTCTGGTCGCTTTCGCTCTCCTCCCAAGTGAACAGTGCCCGAGAGTCACTGGTGTCAGGAGATCTATAAAGCCTGAAAAGTTCTGTGTTGCGGTGACCGGGAGATAGGATTGATTGCTTGCCGGAGCTATTGGGTAATAACTGGCCGTACTGCGTCCGAACCTCTCTGCGGCTGTCAGCACGCAGTGGCCCTCGTTCGCTAAACTAGTCAAAGGTCTGTTCGGTCGTAATTTCTCTTGTTAGTCAACGATTGCAGACCGGAATTCATGGCCCAGGTGGGGAAGATACCCCTACCCAAAGGAAAACAGATTAAATATATAAAAAACGCCCCACTCACAATGAGACCACTTGGTTTCCAACCTTCCACAGAGCCAGAAATGGCCTGCGCTTCGGCTGCGAATGGGATGGAAGGGATGAATGGCCAAGGAAAATTGTCCCAGGCGTGATATCGTCTACTCTCTCAACAGTGATTCCGGTAACGCCTGCCATATTGCAATTATAAGGTGAATTAACGCTCGGGTATTATTGAATGATAAAGAAAGTTAAGGGAAATTAGCAATTAATCTTTAAGAAGGGTTATATACGCGTTAGAGTCCTATAACAAAACCAAAACCATTTTCCATCCGAGTGATAGTAGTGAACTAGCCCGTATTTATAAAACCAAGGCGGGGGAGGTTTAGTTTTGGCGGCTCTTCCAAACCTCTGAAGTATTTTGAGAAAAAAACAATATCCGTGCTTGAGTACTTGAATTGGGAGAAGGTCAGCGGGAAGGCAAGCTTTTTCCTTCATTTCACATAAGCAGAAGTCGCAGCCTTGTGTCCCGCACTCGGATACCACAGAAAAATGGGGTAATCGATTGGACCCTATCTGAGGGATCGGAGTGGTAGTCCGCCCTGGACAACAACAAACTTTGGCTCCCCTTATCCCCCCATTGGTCAAGACTCTCAAGGATAAAAAAGTAACAATAAAATAACGCCCTCGGCTCACTACAGGTTGTGAATTCCTTCGAATAGCAAGCCATCAGAATTTGCGGTCGAACTCGACACCACTTAGCCACCCAACTCTCTTCCTTGATTGAAAAATGATATGTTTCAGCCGCATTCAAATTTGGGCATTCCGCATGAACCAAGTTGTGCTTTTAGAACGGTAGGCTCCGGCTATACACCCTTTCTCACCAGATAATATGCCAGAGAGAGGAAGTGCCTAGTTTTTTGCCCAAGTTGCGAGTGTGCGCCTATCTGGGCCTGTGTCCTTTCACGACATCACATCCACCTAATTCATCTCATGAAGCGCAAACGCAGCTGCCTATCCTATCATGCCGCGGGCGTACTACAATTCGTCGATGGAAAAGTCTTTTAATTCCCAATGATACTGCATTGGGTCGCGGTGAGGGAGGGGCAATGAAACATTCCTTATCATCTGAGAAACCCCAGGCGCCAATGACCCACTTCTCAAGGTCAGACTAAACACTCCTGGCATCTGATCAGATGGTCAATGTCAGGAAATCAAGAGAGCCTCCCTTGAGTGAGGCATCGCTGCAATGTTTGTAGAAATGTGAGAATGTTCGTTGGTCAAGTTCTCAATAGATTGTCATAACTTGCGGGGAGGGGAAAGGGCTAACCTTGCTAGGCCTTCCATCGCCGTTACCGTAAGAGCTTGGATAGTTGGGCCGTGTGCCGGGCAGTCCAAAATTTCCTCCTTTGGAAAAGGGGCGAAAAACACATCCAAAAAAACCTGCTCTCCGGGGGGCACAAAAAAGAAAGGAAAATCCAGTCCTTACTAGGAGAGGCAACTCCAACGTCCCAGCACATGGTGCAACTATTCGAGTTACGGTGTTCCAACCAAATCGACATCACAACCGCATTATTGTCAATTGGAAACTCAAGACTTGTATCACTAGAAACCAGGTGTCAAATTGTGTTCGGCGACGTACAGTGCATGTTGGACCTTTTTCTAGGCTGGTATCGCTCTTTGTGGCGCTCCCCTGGCCTTTTTCCAGTTCTCTTCCTACAATACTACGCTCCCTATGATATCTAGTTACTCCAAGTTAGCCTAGTCTAGCCTACAGCGCAGCGCGTGTATCTGGAATAAAGTTATACAAAGCTTGTTCTCGCTAGTTGGGCGGTCATGTACTCTACCAATAGCCGCATTTTCAGATACTAATTACCAGCCAAGTGGCAAACCAGGTTCTCATTCCATAACATCCACCATCATCCCCCCCCAAGAAAATAATTGATGAGCATGTGCATTTCTGCTAGCGCCTGACTAGCAAAACAAGATTCAGGGAATGGAAAATGCCGAAGCCTTGTTATGCAGTGCCCCCGTCCGAGAAAGTTTTATCTTACCCCCAGGTTTCCTTTTAGGTACCCCACGTCTCCAGGTCGCAGGTTCAGGCGCAATCTGAGCTCAGATCTCTAGCGAGCTATTCGTCTTCCCAAGGTACTGTCCTTTTGTGGCGCAGACTTTCTTTTTCTGCGGGCCGAGTGATACACAATGACGGCTGGTCTTGTGCGACAAAGAAAATACAATGCACCAAGAGTACCAGAATAGACACAGCAGTGAATCAGGAGAAAGCGCTGATATCCATAATGTCTTGACTTTGATTCCGAAATAGGCACGACATCATACACGCGAATAACCAAGCCCGATTTATACACCTGGAACGAAACACTAATACGAGTGATACCAGTAGAACAGGAGGTATAGGGAAAGCTTAGCAAATGTCGACTACCTCTCCTCAGAAGGACCCCTCAGTCTCTCTAACCCATCCAACCTCCCCAAAGCAGCAAACAAAGCCTCTAACTTCCCCTTTAAGAACAGCTCATCAAGATTCACCCAGCGATCATAGTCCTCCACCACAAACTCCTGATGAAGAAACAGCATCACAACCCCATGAACCTCCTTATCCAAGGCTTCCAACCCTGCAACCAAAGGCTCCGCAACCTCAACAACCTTTTCAATAACCAGTGCCTTCAGATTCCTCGCCTCCATAGTCTTCTCCATCGCCCCAGAGGCAGACTTGAGCGCCTTCTTCGACAGAGACCTCAAATGGTTGAACTCTCGAAGGAGAGCCGATCTGGCAATCTTGTACTTACCTTGCACGGTGAAACCCGAGTATTTATTGCGCTGCCCCCTCGCCTTTGGCATCTGCTGATTGCGCCCGTCGAGTCTCAGCCCAGCCAGCATTTCCGCGGATGCCTGATCCCAGAGCATGTTCGCGAGGAGGGTGTATCGCTCACGAACCCGGCGAATTGTGGCCTTGAAGGCCTCAGTGAGGACGCGAAGGTCCTCGAACGCTTCCTCGAACACGACGGAGAGGTCACAGATCTTGGCGCGCATGTTGTTCGGCGCCCAGTGCGAGCGGGCGCTACCTTCCGCTGCTAGCTCTCCCGCTATCAACCCGATGACCATAGGGCGGGTGAGGTTGGCGAACACCTGCGATGCACGAATGATCTTCTCAAGGTCGTAGCTTGCGGCTGCGGCTGCCGCGGAGGAGGTCCGCATACGACTCTCTAGAATGGCTTTTTGCGGGGTGAATAATTGGATCCCTGTTTCGGCGATCGGTGTCACCGCAGTATAGAGGGCAGATGTGGCACTTCCTAGGATATTTTGGAGGGCTGGGTGGTCGGTGAGCGAGCTGAAGGTTCCGTAGATGCCTTGGCGCACTCGGTCGTTGGAGTAGGCGAGGTAAAGGAGTATCCAGAAGACCACAGCATGTATGAAGTTGCTCTTCACCGTGGCAACTTCTTCCGTCGTGCGCTTATGCTTAGCCTTTGCCTTCTTCCCCCGAGTTTCCGGGGGTGTCCTTGCTGCTGAGAGATCTTCGGAGAGGTTTCGGCGGGTTAGCTCGACCTCCTCCCAGCGTGCTCTAGCGTTTCTGTCAGCGCTGCATTACCGGGGCAACAGAAGCTAGGTTGGTGATCACTGACCCTCCAAATCCATCTCGATACCCACTTCTATCCTGAACATTCTTCAAACCCACACTACCACCCCCTCCCAAACTTTCCCGAGGAATTGGACTCCCCTTAACGTCGATATCAACCGGCACATGACTAACATTCCGTCTCTTAGAACGAGTCTTCCTAGATCCCTCACTCCCAATAACGGTTTTCCCCCACAGAGGGCCCCCCCGTCCAAGCCTGACCATAGAATCCTTCGCCGACGAAGTAAGCGCCAAGGCATCTTTAATAATGGTAGGTGTAAGACCAATAATCGCATTTTTAGCTGCAAACAACAGAGGTTCATATTCCTCCTCCTCTCCTTCCTCCTCTTCCGCCTCCCCCTCCCCCTCATCCCCCTCATCCCCTTCATCCTCCCCCTCCCCCTCATCCTCCCCCTCATCCTCCCCCTCATCCTCCCCCTCATCCTCCCCCTCATCCTCCCCCTCATCCTCCCCTTCATCCTCCCCTTCATC
>Ga0307509_10007281_pt1 | contig 14533 bp, 12 predicted proteins | sample 10_EM_MG_FD_202245 | JGI IMG/M metagenome (GOLD analysis project Ga0307509, IMG submission 202245) | Populus trichocarpa ectomycorrhiza microbial communities from riparian zone in the Pacific Northwest, United States - 10_EM | ecosystem: Host-associated > Plants > Roots > Unclassified | place... | reverse complement strand
GGGTGAAGATGAAGCCTAACCATTTCAGGTGGGACTGTGGGTAGAAGAGCTGACCTTCTAGCTGCACCGGGAGGGAGCACGGCGTCTCCCTGCTCTTGGCGGTCCTCCAGTGGATCAGCTCGGTTTTAGGGACGGAGAAGGAGATGTTAATCGGGGAGGCCTTTCTCTCTCTAACTACTGTGACCGAGTCTCCTACTTATAGACTCTTCACGCCAACAACCCTAACCCTGGTGACTCATAACTCGAGTCACGCGGTCTTATGACTCATAATGAGTCATGCCCGAAATCCATCAGATGACTCTTTATAAGTCACTGCGCAACATGCCATAAACCAATCATAAAACATAAAACATGTCAGGTGCGCAAAGCGCGTCACCTGCGTGGAACTCGTGACTCATAATGTGAGTCACGCGCTAAAGTCATTACATCATTATGACTCACAACCGTGAGTCATAGAAACATCAACCAATCATAACATAACGATGACACGTAAGTGCGAGTCATGTGAGAACTATGAGTCAACTGACTGCATAGCGTGAAACATAAACATACCTTATGACTAATCACTATTAGTCATGTGAAATCTGCCTTGCTTAGTCACGATTTGTGACACTGCGAACGACATTCAGGCGGACGGACGGTGACGACTTATACGGTGTTACGGCAGCCGCACCAATGACCTCTTTTTACTAGCAACCGAGCAACTCCACAGCCGTCTCCCTATGACGTGCCGTCCCAACGCTGGCGCTAGAGGGGGGTGTTAGCAAAACCCGCTCAAGTTCAATAGTATGTTCGGGCCACCTTTACACAGGCGTGGGGCCTCCCCGCGCAGATGCGTGTGCGCCCAAGAACATCTAAGAGCCCATAGAATGTGTGGCAATCGACCTCTAAGTTCTAGGATGACTTTGCTGGTGAAGGTAGGGTAACTTGGACTCCACAGTAGGGTAACTGGGGTCCATAGGCATAATGACCAAGTTCCCAAGGTAGGGTAACTTTGCCCTTTTATGCCATTAACCACTCCAGAAGTCCCCCAGTCAACCACAAAGGTCGTCTCGGTAGTCTGTAACATTCCCATAATTCTCTTGACCTTATGTGAATGTCCTCCCGAAAGGTTACCCTGCCTAATAGAATGCCTAAGGCTATTCTACTGTTCCCTAGGCCTTGCCTTTAAGCGAACCAGCATTCTTGTATACTAAGTATACTAGACCATACCACCTTTGACTACCTCTTGGTATACCATTTGGACTAAGGTGGTAGTTATTGTAGCTACCTATCGTAGGGTCGTTACACAGAGAGGTGAACAGGTTCACCATGTCCGTCACTATCAGTGTCCAGTTGAATATATACTGGGGTCTGATGCGTTGTCGTTTTTGCACGCTTAGATTTTCATCCTGAATGATGTCCAGCATTTGGTGGGGATGCATATACACCTGATGACTGAGTGCGGTGGGAGGTGCTAGATTCTGTCTGCTGAGTCCCGGATGCGGTATTCTGATATGCTTGTGAATCTTCGAGTCTAGGATGCTTCTTTTTGCCTGCTCGGTTAGTTTTCTGACTCCTGGCTGTGTTACCTGATACAACATCTCACGTATGCTGGCTGTGATTCACAGCTATCATTGTTCGCTAGCTCCATGCCAAGCTGTCAGTGCCTATTAAGCGCAGAAACGCTTTCGTTTTACAAGGAATCGGGTTTGGCAGGCTCGTTGCTATAATCTCGGTTCAAGTTTCTCTTGTGGGTCAGTTCTGATTGTCTACACACAGCAGGCTGTGTAACGACCCTACGATAGGTAGCTACAATAACTGCCACCTTAGCCCAAATGGAGTACCAAGTGGTACCCACTGGTGGTATGGTCTTGTATACTTGGTATACAAATAACTTGTATACCTAGTGTGAACCCCAGGGTACTCAAGCAGGAAGGGTAACCTTGTGGAAGAACATTCGCATAAAATCAAGAGAATTATGAGAACGTTACACGAGTCTCCGAGACCACATTTGTGGTTGCCTGAAGGACTTCCGGAGCAGTTAAAGATATTAGAGGGCAATGTTACCCTGCCTTGAGAATTTAGCCACTATGCCTATGGGTCCCAGTTACCCTACTGAGGAACCCAGATTACCCTACCTTCACCGGCAAAGTCATCCTAGAACTTAGAGGTCGATTGCCTCACATTCTACAGGCTCTTAGATGTTCATGGGCATACACACAATGGCGCGGGGAAGCCCCACGCTTCAAGTTGGGTGGCCCGAACATGCTAATGAACTTGGGCGGGTTTTGCAAACACCCCCCTCTGGGCCTAGCGTTGGGACAGCGCATCATAGGCAGACGGTTGTGTAGTTGCTCGTTTGCTAGTAAAGAGACGTCATTGGAGCAGCTGCCGTAATACTGTATAAGTCGTCGCGATCCGTTCGACTGAATGTCATTCGCAGGATATATAAGGGGTGTATGGGTAACCGCCAAAATGGGGGTCACACATATATGGTCCCTTGGGCATCTAGGAGTCTATCTTAGCCTACGGGTAGTAGGGTAATCTTCCTAGTGGTACTCAGGTAGTCTGTGGAGGCCAGAGTGCTTTCGAGACAAATACCTCAGTAACCAGCCCAGGCCTTCTCCCCTTGATTTGTAGCATTACTATGGGTTGTCAATGGACTCTGGAGGTATGACTCTTATCACAGTAGAGTATGTCCCAAGAGGATGACTATGGGTTGTGCCCAGCTAGCCAACCATCAGCTACATCTCATCGGGAGAGCTTGCATGTCAAATTATCACATTCAGTAGTTGCGTAGATTTAATGATGGACTGCATAGCTTGTATAGACGAAACTACCACTGGGCTAGTGAGTCCACCACCTAGGTATTAACTCCAGTTGTTGTCATAACAGTTAGCCACTGGTATGACTTTGATAGGAAGAGTTTTTCCACCTGCGGTTGTATTGGAGATGCATTGCAGAAGCTCATATCCTATTAATAGAGTTAAGTATACCCGAGTTGGTCCGATACTTCCACCAGGATAATTCCTGATAGAGGGTAGACCTCGGACAAGCCCTGAGCAGGACAGGGTGCTCGCACAAGATCGGAGTAGTGGTGAATGTCAAAGGCTTAAATCTGATATCTACTTAAGTTTAAGCATTTGGCATTCTACTTCGATAACCAACTTTCCTCAAGAGAACTTATTGAGTGAAGCTTTCCGCTTACCGATATTAAGTTTTACCATTTTAATTCTTCGTGAATTATTCTACTGTATCTTTATCTTCGACTTTGAGTTTTGGTGTGGTCGCAACCTTAGAGTTCACCTCTCTATAGGGTGCCTCCGTTACAGGCTGACAGTTGGTTTTAGAATGCTGGTAGTGTATAGGAGATTTCGTTAAGGTAAAGTTTGATTGTTAATTTTTTCTGTGTAGGGGGGGCGTGAAGTTTGATCATGTTGATTTGGCGGGTTACTGCTTAGATGTCGAAGCTAGTATAAGGGGGGGGAGACTCACAGTCTGTCACTCGGAGTGCAGGTGGAAGATCAACTAATCCTATTTAGCAGATCTAATATGCGGTTTCCTGACCTGGCATTATAGGAGGGCTAGTTATTTCTTCTGCGGAATTATCATACCAGATCCTCAAATTGTCTAGATTTGTGAAGCTACTCTACCTTTGAATCACCGTATTGATGGTGGGTGCAGTTACCAGATTCGGAAGGCCGGGAATCTGCAGAGCCCAATCGTCCGGCGGATACAAAAGGGTTTTTATTATGGTCAAAACATTTGTCCTGATATAGGTTTCGACACACAAGAAAAATAATAGATGAAATAAATCAGGCGCTACTGTTGGAGCCCGGGCGAGTCCAAGCCTTAAGCAGCATTAGCTAGTGACGACGGCCCTTGGTGTGACAGTTGCCAAGCTGAAATAGGGTTAGAAGATTGTTCTCATCTTCGAACAGCGAATCAGCAGTGGGAAAGGTATTGGTGTCTGTATGGAAGGGACACAACCTTGCTAGACTTAAGCAGACACTGCACATCTGTATGAATGCCAGATAGATTGACTGAATTTAGGCGTACACAGACTGTCACTTGGAATCCATGTTGAGATTTGTCAAGCGATTGAGTCTTCGGTTTTCGCGATCTCTGAGTGCGCCAGGTGGTGAATGGCATCTCTGGTGGCGTCCGGCATACATTTGGGAGTACAGTTAAACAGTAGATGGGAGTAGGTGCGCGAAGTGATTTCCTGATGAAAAGTGTTGTTGAGTTTGAACACTCTTGCAGTATGGTTTGGATCCTAGATGATGGATAATCTTCAGTCTTAACACCTCAATGTAAGAGGTCTGGGGAAATGTGCCAAGAGAGAGTAGTGCAAATTGCACTGTCTGGGCGAAGTCTAGCTGGAAGAAGTATCGGTTAGCAAGGGGGATTCTGCAAGAGATACTGACGAAGCCTAAAGGGGTTTGGAAGTGTCTAATCAATCCAGCGTAGTCACTGAAACCGGCTGTGGAAGCAAAGCATGAATACAATCACTAACACAATTTGGTCTATCAAGTAAGGCCAACGCAAGGGGATACCAGGATTGATTGATTAATATGAATCATATCACAAGAAGACATGAAAATGTAACAAATGCTGGGCGCCTAAGAATTGTGGGTAGAATCTATGATAAAATGGTTTAAGTGTAATGAAGAAAAAAAGTTCAGTGTTTTTCCCGGTGACGCCAACGACGAGCTTTCCCATGCCGCGAAGTTGTGCCTCCTGTTGAATTAATCTCGTTGGGCTGTTTGTAGCTGGCCCCCTCACCCCATTCGTTTCTAGTTTCGCCAGGATGATTTGCATCAGGGACAGGGGGGTCTTGAGATCCACCGGCTGCCATTGGCTTGGGGGTAGCGGGGTTGCTAATATCAGAATGAACAGTAGGCGAATTCGGAGGATAAGTAGCAATGGCGGACTGAGAGTGGGGTGTAGGATTTTGGGGAGTAACAGCTGGTGGTGAATTTGTCATTTGAGGGGCTTAGGGGGACGTGGGACGATGAATAGGAATATCACATTCCGCTGAAGAATCAGTATCCTCAGCTGTTGTGTCATCAGTGCCGTTGTTCCTATGTTGGCACCCAGGGCGCTCCAGGCTTCTAGGCTCTGGGTCTGTAGATCCTGTTTTAGACACAACAGTAGCGACTCCGGGATTCTTTAGGTACTGAGACATCCAGGGTTGCTTTTTGAGAAGTGCCCTCACTGTGGCAACTCGGCCTTTCTCACTTTCCACTGAAGGGCCAGCTGCTTTTTCTAGATCTCCTAAATGGCATGTCAGTCTGGGGGGTAGATAGAGCTCTGCCGATTGATCACTCTCCATGTTAGGCCCGGTGGACAATTCAGGCATGTCAGTATCATTTTCCTATGTCTCTGATTAGCATTGGTGATTATATATTATGACAATGAATCTAACAGGTCCCGGATTAAATGAAGAAAATCTAAAAAATAAATCATACTTCATTATGATCTTCCCCACTGCGGGCATTAGGCACAAGTGAGAGAGCCGACGCCACCTCGTCGTCAACAATGATGGTATCATCGAAATCCTCATCCTTGTAGTCATCGCTATCATAGGTGCCATTTCCTTCAGTATCAATATCGTCATCCACACTCTCCGCAGACCCAATTCTATGCCACACGTTGGGATCAAAAGATTGATGGCGACCGGACCCAGGCGCCAGGGTCTCGGCTCGGCCCTCGTCAGTCCCTTGACGTGTTTCAAGAACTAGGAGATTGAGAGGATCATTGCCCGGGTTGGCGAGCAGCCAGGAGCGAATATCTCTATCTTTATACAAGAAGATGAGCTTGGACCGCGGTAGTGGTTGGGAGACATGTGGAGGTAACATGCTCGTACCGTGGCCTGTCACCCCGATGAGATATCGTAGAGACTTAATCGGTTCCTCGACGTGTTGGTTTTGTAGCACAAAGACAAGCGTACTTATAGTCGGTGTTGATAGAACACCACATGCAATGCCTCTGCCGTAGAACTTCTTCGACATCTCCTTGGCGGTGGTCGGTTTTTATCTTTGTTACTTGAAGTTTAATGGGGGGAGGCAACGGGCAAAGTTCTAGACCGAGTCCAATTGTTCACCTGTTAGGGAGTGTAGACCCGCACGCTGGAGCGGTGCCGGGGGACGAAGGGGGGCCTGACGGCAGGATGGGATACTGGATGGAGGATAGGGTAATGAGAGGTCACCGGTGGGTGTGCCAAAACAGCATAAGCGACGGCCAGGAGGACGGGTGTAACCAAGGCGAGTTGTTGTATAGCGACCGAAGATTGACGGTGGAAAAAGGGGCAGTAAGAAGCCAGCTGAGAAGGTGGTGAGAGGGGAAAGGGTGTAGCTGTAACTGAGCAATGGGACAAAGACCAAGAAAGTGGAGGAAGGAAGACAGGAGGAGTAAGGACTAGTCCTGACACTTGAGACAACAGACTAGAGTAACCGCGGCCAATGCTTTTCGGAATGCGAAGCGAAGACAAGGTGCTGAAGTTACTAACCGAAGTGTTCCCCAACAGGACCATGTAACCAAGACCGAAAGATACTTGGCCAAGGGCTTGGAAAGCTGAGTGCCGCCTGTGAGCGAAGAGGATGGAAGGCTGACCGTGCAAAACCTAAGCGAGGTGCAAAGGAAGTGTGGGGTAAGGGGGGAGAACCAAACTTCATGAGCAGGTGTCAATGATGAACAGGACACAAGAACCCTGTTGAGGAGGGGGTAGACCCACGAGGGAGAGAAGGGGTAATAGCATTACTCCCCTGGGCAGAAGCTATCATGGGGGAGGAGAGGGCGGGGTGGTCTATCACACGATGATTTCCCTGATGTTGAGATTTCTATCTTCAGAGGAGGAGGGGAGATGGTTCATGTCTAACTATTGTGACTTTTTTTTTCTTTTTTTCTTTTTTTTTGAATCAATTGCATTTGTTTGGTTAAGGTACAAAGAAAGCATGCAGCTTTAATGCTATGGCCAACAAAAACCCCATTCCTCCTCACCCCAGGAAACATCCAAACTCCCAAATCTCTCTGGTATGAGACCAACCGCACATCTCGCCTATCACCCAACCAAATCCCACGAACATACTTGTACATACATGTTAGGCATACTGGAAGGCTTAGCCTTCTTTTAGTAAATAAAGACCTATAGTTACCCTACCTTAGGATTCTGAGTTCAAAAGGACAAGCCAACACGACCCTCCGAAACAGTGTTGGGACGGCGCTACATCGGCAGACACCGCCATAGTTGTGTCCCCTCACCAAAGACATGGTCATTGGAGCCCTCCTCGTAAACCCGTATACATCATGGCTGGCCGTCCGACCGGATCCCGTTCGCAGGATATATGAGGGAAGACCTTTGGCGAGCTTATGCAAGTGGATCGAGCCAAGTCGGTCTACGTCGTATAAGGTTACTGAGCACTAAAGGCGGAGGTCGCAAAGGTGGTTAATATGGAACGGGACATTTTTACGAACAATGGTTAAGCAACACATTCTATACTCCATGCTCTCGCAGTGCAAGTCGCAGAAGTGAATGGTGTTGTTGGATGTGGTAGTTTGAGAAATCAGACATACCCACACTCACATAGGTCACTATTATTCGCAGATACTGACGGAACCATATGATAATGATATGACTATGGAGAGATAATGGCCATTGGGGCAATTATCGGGACATGTCTATCTTATGCCTTGCAGCTGTCGAGTGCAGGACACATCTGCAATGCGGAGAGATTTGATAACAAAGCTGGCCCCTTTGTTGGTTTAATCATGGAAACCATTCTGCGTATGCAATGGTAAGCAAGACTCCATGCCGACGAAGATGGATCGTAACCAATGGCCTGATGTGTGGGAGCACTGTCAGGAAAATTGCTGGTGTTGCGATTCGGAAGTCGAAGTGAGATAACAGAATTACCAGTGTCAAATGATGTTCGCACTTTCAGAAAAAGCTGGAGTTTGTTAGTAGGTACTTAGTTAGTATGAGAACCAGATGTAGCCCGTGACTATCCAGACGTGGCTTATAAATATCGAAGTGCCTCCCGAGCTATTTGAACATTATCAAGCAACGGAGAAGAGATCTTATCAATATAAACCGTTGACGCTGGAAATCTTTTATCACATTACCTACCTCTACTTTAGACATTGAGCCTTCCTAGACAATCTCCATCTACGATTAAGATTATCGGCCTGAGTTATCTCGCAAGACTTTGAGATAGGCTCCCGCCTAACAATACGAAGGAAGTAGAAAGGAAAGAAACAAGCAGGCAGGAGAGGAGAACCCTTAGTGATATCTACTACCGAAAGTATGAAAACAAAGGAAATAAATGAACCCCTGATAAAGGAAAATTACGTCTGATGTGTCACATGTATCAGCCTAAGCTAGGAAGTGAGAGTGTGGACCTGGACACCGGAGCAATGCCGGGGGACGAAGCAGTGCCCGATGGTAAGATGGGGAGGTGGATGGAGGAGACCCTGATGAGGGGTCACCAGTGGGTGTGCTAAAAAAGGATTAGTGATGGCCAGAAGGACAGGTGTAATCAAGGCGGGTTTTTGTATAGCGACCGAAGATCGTCAGCGGAAATAGGAGCAGTAAGGTGCCAGCTGAGGAGGTGGAGAGAGGGAGCGGGTGTAGCTGTAACCGGGCAATGGGACGAAGACCAAAAGGTGGAGGAAGAAAGACGTGGGAGGAAGGACTAGTCCAGACACTTGAGACGACAGACTAGAGTAACTGTGGCCGATGCTTTTCCGAATGCGAGACGATGATGAGGTGCTGAAGTTACTAACGGGAGTGTTCCCGACAGGACCATGTAACCGAGATGGCAAGGTACTTCGCAAAGGGCTTGGAAAGCTCATCACCGACCGTGACTGAAGAGAACGGAATGCAGACCGTGCAAAACCTAAGTGAGGTGCAAAGGAAGGGCAGGGAAAGGGGGAAGTATCAAACTTCATGAGCGGGAGTCAACAATGAACAGGAACAAGAACCCCATAGAGGAGGGGGCAGACCCCAGAGGGAGGGGAGGGGTGGTAGCAACACTCCTCTAGGCAGAAGCCATCGTAGAGGAGGAGAGAGGGAGCTGGTGGCTCCCATGATGATTTCCCTGGTGTTGAGATTTCAATCGCTGGAGGTGTAGTGGGGATGGTTTGTGTTGTCCAACTATTCTGACTTTTTTTTGTTTTGCTTTTTGCTTTTATAATCTCGAGTATTAATTGTTTGTATGGGGGCAAACGCACAAATGTGCGCATCCCTCAGTGCTAGATACAACAGACCTTCGACCAAGCGTGGGCCACGTTGTCCAAAACCTCCAACTACAGTCGATCCTGCCACCTCCAAGCTAAAACCCTCTGACCCTGCCTGACAGAGAAATCCTGCCCGGTACTATGTGTAAAAACTACAAGGAGATGAGAAAGCAGGCCTGAAAGCCACGAACCAAAAACCCCCATGAAAGCCTAGCCTAAAAGAAAAACATCACCAACTGACAGTAGACACAACCAACAAAGGAAAACAAACCCACTCCTCCAAGTCAAACCACCTATAAGCTAAACCGTAGTAAACCCCACAAGGCCCAGCTCCCGAAGGAATAGGGACTCCGATATGACGGGTCTCGGAGGCACAACGAGGGGAAAGATATGCCCGGAGGCATATAGCCCCACCGGCCGAGGCTCAGGAGGAGCAACCGAGTTCGAGAGAAAGCCACCTACAGGAGAAAGCCTTGTGGCAGTTGGAGGAAGATCCGGTCAGCTATTTCGGGAAACAGGGCTCAGATAAAATGAGCGTTTAAACATGCTCCCCTAGTCCAAGGACATCTGAAGGCCACAGAGGTCTTGTAACTGGTAGGGGTTACTTTTTTAGGTATGCATTTGTGTTATGTATTTGTTTCAGGATACGAGTTCAGGAGACTTGTATGCCTTGTTAATTTGTTTTATGTATTTGTTTCAGGATACGAGTTCAGGAGACTTGTATGCCTTGTTAATTTGTTTTATGCTTTGTTTTAGGATACGAGCTCAGGAGACTTGTAAGCCTTGTTATTTGATATTTGTATTGTTTTAGGATACGAACTCGGGAAGTTTGTAAACCTTGTTGATTGTTGGATTGTTTATGGGTTAGGTATCGTTTGATGCTTTAGGATTTGGATATGATTGATACGAGATGGATTATCGCAAGTGTATTTAAAGACCTGTTTCTCTCCGGACTTGGAGAGCTCAGACTGCCACAGACAGAGTTTTCAATATACTTGGTTGAACAGTTATCTTCTATTCCATTCAATTTGAGAATCTTGGAGCTTCGCACAAGCCTAAAGCCCTTGGCCTTCTCTTACGAGTTTCGATAAAAGTAATAGAGTCTATTCAATTACAGGTTGGCGTCTCCGGTACTTGATCTCGTTTATACCACCGGTTTAGTTAGAGTCAATACCGATATCCCTTTGCAAGACTGCTACCTCACGGGAAGCGGTTACATTTTTTTAACTTCAGCAAGTCAACCAAGACACCATTTTGAACCTAAAGACAAGGACAGGCAAGGAGATCTCTCGAGAGGAGCTCACCAAGCCAACTGAGAAGTCCTTGAGAGATAAGGCTCGAAGTGAGCAGAAGAAAGCGAGCAAGCAGTTCGAAATTGACGAGGCTGCTCGACAGCTATCCAGAGACGAAGCACAGGTAGTGCTAACGGAGTCAGCCAAAGAACTCGAGAAGGAGACAGCCACCAGACAAGGAGAGTTCCCATCGACACCCAAGAAGAAAGGGGAACCGGCACCACCTTCAGACCCAGACAGTTCAAGCAGTGATAGCGACAGCGACAGTAACGACAATATGTCAGAGGCAGGACTGGCAGATCCCCCTGCACCTCTTCCCGATCCAGTACTTGAGAGGACGACCTGGTTAGCAGCAAAGCTACACCAGCCTCCAACCTTCAGTGGCAAAGGAGACGATCTCAAAGAAGAAGCCTTTGAGACATGGTATACTTCAGTGCGATTATACCTAAATCTAACTGGAGTGACACCAAAGGCTCCGGGATCTGGAACCTACTGGATACTCTATTCCACGAAGCGAGCACTAAAAGCTAGTCACCAAGCATTTAGAGAATTTGGCGATGATATCACTAGAGACCAACTAGTCAGACACCTAAGGGACCTATTCGTTTCCACCCGCCAAAAGGATAACCTCTTTGAGAAGTTCAACGCAGTACAACAAGTCACCAAAGAAGGGAAAGTACGAAGGATCACAGAAGTCATCGTCGACCTCAACATGTACCAGAACCAACTATCAGAAGAAGTGATAACCGATTATATATTCCGTCAGAGACTGTACAACAGCATGCATCCGAAATTGAGACAACAAGCCGAGTTAGTTTACCAGGAGGACGACACTTTCAAACAGCTCATCAGGGATGTTGAACGGATAGACGCAGTTCTTAGAGACACAGGAGTCTATAAGAACGAGAAGAGGGATTACTCTTCAAGCAGCTCGAAACCAAAGGACCGCCACAAATCGAAAGGCAAGTCAACCAAAGGATACAAGAAGCAAGATAGGGACGATAGGAAAGCTGGACCAACCTGTTATTCCTGCAGCGGAAAGGGCCATATGTCCAAAGAATGTCCTTCCAAGAAGGATGACAAGAAAGGCAAAGGAAAAGCGATCAAGAAGGAAGCAAGGTCGAATAATGTCGAATATGAGCAGGACTCAATGGATGAAGTCTACATCCATGCTACCGAGATTGAATCCTATGCCACAGCCCAAACCACCCGGCCAGCAAACATCAAACCTCATGGTTCTCTGGAAGAAACGATACACCTAAATGGAAAAGAAGCCAAGGTTCTATTTGATACTGGAACGATTGGAGCCAATATCGTCACCGCTCACTTTGTCACCACACATGGGATACCATGTATCGAGATGGGGAAACCCACAAAAATTCATATGGCTATGAAAGGGTCGAGATCCGAAAGCCAGAAGGAATGTTCAGTGGAAATTTCGGTTGGAAAAATGAAGGTTCCCAATACCAAAATGATAATTGGAAACCTAGCGAAATACGACGCCCTTATTGGAATGCCCTTCCTCATGTAACAACAAGCGTCAATAGACTGCCACAGGCTTACCCTCAAATTTCCGAAACACAGAGTCAGGGTAAACTGTAGCCCCACCAGCGAGTATGTCAGAGCGGCAGTAGTATCAACTGAGGAGATAATGGATCAACATGCAGACGTGTTTCTGGAATCAATACCGGAAGGACTACCGCCTCTGAGGAAGATCAACCACAGGATCAGGCTAAAACCGGGTGTTGAAGTCTGGACATTACCAACCTACTCCGTCCCTGAACGACATACGGCAGCTTTGAGCGAGTGGATCAGAGAGAAGGAAAGACAACGAGTCATCAGACACCAGGCAGTACACGGAGCGGCACCTATGTTTATCCAATATAAGAAAGATGGCAAAAGGGCCCGACCGCTAGTGGACCTAACGGAAACGAACAAAATCACGCTAAAGGATGATGAACCGATACCTAATCAAACGACAATTCTGAACGATATGGCAAGAGCCAGATACCGCAGCAAGATAGACTTAAGCGACGCTTACTTCCAGACCAGGGTTGAGCCTGAGGACGTTTGGAAGAACAGTTTCAAATCGCCCTTTGGGGGATTTGTTAGCTAAGTCATACTACAAGGTGATATGAATGCGCCAGGGACATTCATGCGCATAATGTCAGACCTGATGGCGGACTTCCTGGGAAGGTTTGTATGGGTACACATTGACGATATCCTCATATTTTCCGATACAGAGGAAGACCATTTGAAACACATTGCAGCTATCCCCAACAAGCTCAAGGGAGCACAGTTTTACGCAAGCAGAAAGAAATCCTAATTTTCGCACCTAGAATAGAAGTACTAGGACACATCATTGATGATGAGGGGTTGAAACCAGACCCTGAAAAGATTGCGAAAATCGAGGCATGGACCACACGCACCACCAAACGCCAACTACAAGAATTCCTAGGGGTAGTCAACTACATTAGCAAATTCTGACCGCATATAGCAACACTTACAGCATCCCTGACGGCGCTTACTGGATCAGCGGAGTTTGTCAGGACAGCACTGCATGATGCAGCCATGACAAATATTAAGAAGCTAATAGCAGGAGCTCGTATTATGAAACCTGTGGACTACAAATCCGGAGTCCCGATATGGTTGATAACCGATGCATCACTTTCAGGATGTGGAGCTTGGGTAGGACAAGGGGACACACCTGAAACAGCGCGAGCTGCAGCACTCCATAGTAGGAAGTTCACCGATGCACAACATAACTATGGAACAACAGATAAGGAAGCACTAGCAATAATCGATGCACTATCTGCATTAAATCATATACTCAGGGATGCTGAGTTTACGATCGTTACAGATCACCAACCCCTAACACGCCTTAAGGGAGCAAATGAACTAAGCGGAAGGAGAATCCGCTGGGGGAACCTTATCAGTGCCTACACAGCAAAGATAGTCTATCGTCCAGGGAAGTGGAACTATTTAGCTGACACTTTATCCCGCCTTCATGAGGAGCCAGACAACAACCCTCATTACGCTAAAGACCCTACAGAAGAAGACGAAAATGACACCACCCCTATCTACGCTTTATTCTCTAGACCTCAAGACCTTCAAACCATGTCACGCTATGAACCTTTACCAGTATTCGGGCACTCAGAATGTGGATCAGACTGTAGCCTGAACGAAGCAACTGAACGAGACGATATGGGACTAGAAGAAGACCTGACTGGAGGTTTACCACCAATTACGGAAGCCCCGAGAGTGCCAACCACCACGGGACTAGTCAGTACTAATGGATGGAAGGACAACGAGAGCTACCACTCTGGACGATCGAATGATGAGATCGAACATTCAGCACTCCACTGGACGGCATGCAAAGATGAACACTGTGAATACTATGGTACCCACAATACCTATCGAGAACGAACACTCAGTATGCCTAGCAGTCCACTGATAGTCTACCCAGAGCTACCCAAGTCTACCTCAGCCTCACCACCAGTGTCAGGCTCACCACTCAGTACTAGATCACGTCCTGATCTTAGCGTTTTAAACCGCAGACTCCAGAATGCGGTACTCTGCAACCAAACTATGCACCAGGAGTGCAACGAACCCAACTGCCCTGCTCACAGACACCATCGCAAGTGTCCCCTCTATAGCAGCGCTTTTACACACTCGAATGCCACCATCTCAGCCATCGAACCACCCCAGTTCCCCCATCACAAAAGGCAACTCAATGAGGTATATGACGATGCAACAGATGAGTGTAACGGGGGCACCCTATAGAGAGGTAAACTCTAAGGTTGCGACCGCACCAAAACTCAAAGTAAAAGATAAAGATAGAGTAAATAATTCACGAAGAATTAAAACGGTAAAACTTAATATCGTTAAGCTGAAGGCTTCACTCAATTAGTTCTCTCGAGGAAAGTTGGTTATCGAAGTAGAATGCCAAACGCTTAAACTTAAGTAGATATCAGATTTAAGCCTTTTGACATTCACCACTACTCCGACCTTGTGCGAGCACC
>Ga0307509_10007280_pt1 | contig 14534 bp, 12 predicted proteins | sample 10_EM_MG_FD_202245 | JGI IMG/M metagenome (GOLD analysis project Ga0307509, IMG submission 202245) | Populus trichocarpa ectomycorrhiza microbial communities from riparian zone in the Pacific Northwest, United States - 10_EM | ecosystem: Host-associated > Plants > Roots > Unclassified | place... | reverse complement strand
CCAAAAACATATGTTTGCTTGGCTGGTAATGCATTACATTTCTTCAGATATTTAGATTCTCATAGATATTAGGACTGGACAAAGAAGAAGAAAATCAATGTTCTAAATTATGCCAAAAAACTATGGACATTCTTGACAATGATATTCTTGTCAACTTGTTTGTTTCAACACAGAAGAATAATCTAGACATATGTATAGAAGAAGGCATTAAGTGAGTTTTTTTCTTCTTAAAGAATAATTTACTCTTAAAGTTCTACAGAAAAATCTGGAAGCAGAGTAATTTTTTATTACTTTTGAATAGAGAGATTTAATCAAACATATTACAGAGGAAACTATACAAAAACACATTGCTTTTTATATTTTGGCAGGGTTTCCACATTTTTGGGTAAGAACATTGTTATTAAAGGGAAACAAACTAATAACTTTTTTTCAGAGTCAAAAAGTAAGGTATTCAATTGAACTTACAAATAGAATCTGACTTGAAGTTTAGAGTGTATGCATGGATTTCTTTTTAATAAGTTGTTTCTTATTTTAGCTTTAGTATGTAAGTAACAACTTTGCTTAAGATTGTGAAGTGATAGTTATTAACTAAACTCTTACAGAAGGTTGGCTAAGACATATTTGTGATAAAATGTTTTAACTCAAATTTATTTACACACTGAATGTCTAGGAAGTAAGTACTCTTTATATGATTATTAGATGCATTTCTAATCAATCTCTGTATATTTTAATATAGTCTGTGAGTCTTGTGTTTTTGATGTTTTAGATAGGTTAATCTGATCAGTCAAATCACCTTTACATGCTCTAATATAGGCTGTGAGTCTAGTGCCTCTGATTTTTTTAGAAGAGTTATTCTGATTAGTAAATCACCTTTGTATGTTCTAATATAGGCTGTGAGTTTAGTGCTTCTGATTTCTCAGAAGGATTGTTTTAATTGGTTATTAAATTACCTTTGCATGCTCTAATATAGCAAGTGAGTCTAATCTTTAATTATTCAGCAAAGATTGTTCTGATGAGTTAAATTACTTTAATATAGTTTGTAAGTCTAGGGCCTCTGATTATTCAGAAAAGCTGTTCTAATTATTAAATCATCTTTTCTAATATAGTTTGTAAGTCTAGTGTTTCTGATCTCTGAAGAATATTGTTCTGATCATCAAATTATCATTGAATGCTCTAACATAGTTTGTGAGTTTAGTGTCTCTGATTTCTCAGGATTGTTCTGATCAAACAATTTATCTTGGCATACCCTAACATATAGACTGTAAGTCTAGTGGCTCTGATTTCTTAGGAGCATTATTCTGATCAGTTCACTTTGGCATACATTAACATATAGGCTGTGAGTCTAGTGGTTCTGGTTTCTCAGGAGTATTATTAATCAGTCAAATCATTCTGTTGCTTTAATATATAGGCTGTGAGTCCAGTGCTTCTAATTTCTTATTTTTTGATTAGACAAATCACCTTGGTATGCTTTAACATATAGACTGTAAGTCTTCTGCCTTTTACTTCTCAGAAGCATTGTTCTGATCTATTTAATTACCTTGGCATACTCTTACATAGTGAGTGAGTCTATTGCCTCTGATTTTCTCAAGAGTATTGTTCTTATCAGTTAAATCACTTTGCATCTCTAATATAGACTGTAAGCCTAGTATCTTTTATTATTCAGAAGAGTTGTTCTGATCAATTAAATTAATTTTGTATGCTCTAAAATAGAATGTGAGTAGGCTAGTGCCTTTGGTTTCTCAAAGAGACTATTCTAATTAGTGAAATTACCTTTGTATGCTCTAATATAGTTTGTGAGTCTAGTGCTTCTGATGTCTCAGAAGAGTTATTCTGATTATTTAAATCACTTCTGCATACTATAATATATAGCATGTGAGTCTAGTGCCTCTGATTATTTAAAAGAGTTGTTTTGACCAATTGATATGCTTGAATATAGAATGTAAGCCTACTGCCTCTTATTATTTAGAGAAGTTATTCTGATTAGTCAAATCACCTTTTCATGCTCTAATATAGCATGTGAGTGTAGTGTCTCTGATTATTTAAAAGGCTGTTCTGATCAGCCAAATCATATGTATTTGCATACCCTAACATAGGGGGTAAGTCTAGTGCCTCTGATTATTTAGCAGAATTGTTTCTATTGGTCATATCATCTTTGTATGCTCCACTACAGGCTGTGAGTCCAGTGTTCTCTGATTTCTTTGAAAGATTATTCTAATGATTATTGTCTATTTCAATAAAGACTGTGAGTCCCAGTGCTTCTGATATTCTTTAACTGTGTCATTTTTAATATATATTTCACAGCAAGTGAGAAGTTATTACTGTTGACTAATATGTTAAATATATCTTGATTTTAGATTTTATCTTCACAATTTCCTGGTGTATTTTCCCAAGATGAAAATAAAACATTCCAAGTGAGTTAGATGCTCCATTCTTAGTTTGAATCTTCTATTTATTTTATGTCCAGGGACTCTCTAGAATTCAAGTTATTGCTGGTATTACAAATTCATTATCTTTCAGTAAATAACTGATAATTCTCTTAGTTGTTGCTCTTTTAGTAGAGCATTCTTTCTGGTTTTCTGGAAAAAACATACATGCACAGCTATCTTATGCTATCAAGTCCTTCAAGTCTCAGAAATGCATCACCATCAACACAGTAATGGCAGAAATTGAGACTGTATTCAATAGTGTCAGTGATAAAGAAGATCTAGCTTGGCTTATTCAATGGGTTATTGAACACAAGCTTGTATGTGATATTATCTATCTTGCTATTTTAAATACTAATGTATCAATTAGAGCCACAAATAGTTATTTATTTTTTCAGGATGTGGGAAGTCAAAATATAGGTTAATTTTTTATTTTGATATTTTTTCATCTTTATTTTCAAATACTGACAGTTCTTCAGACATAAAGAATGATCTTCAAGCCTGATCTACAAAGTTGTAAAAAAACATATATAGTGATTCTTGTAACAAGCTATGATTGGGTTTGTTGGAAATGATGTGTTTCAAGTTTAGGTCCAAAAATAAAATTTAAATTATGAGGAATAAGAAAAGATTAGATACTAAGGGTCCTGGTAAGGGATTAAAAGATAACATTGGTGGAACACAGTAGTATATCTTAAATACAGGATAGTTTGTACAACAGTCTGGGCAAGTTGACTCAGAGAGCATAAAGGAGGACTAATGGGCAGCAAGTTGCAACTTTATGGATGAGAGTGGAAGGGAAGGGCATCATAATAAGAATGGCTGATTCTAGTGCTCTATAAGTGTTCAATGACATGGGCAAAAGGCTGTGGAAACTCAGATGTGGGGCTAACTGATTCTTGTCAATATCAGATTCTCAAATAAGATGCCCACAGCTGTTCAAGAGGGCTTTGCATTTACAGTTGAGAGTCGAGACTCATGGTCAATATTCAGCTGACTCAGAAGAGGAGAAGCAATATGTTCATTCAATGATCAAGGAAGGAGGGTTAATTGAGGTGTTGGAGTTGATGTTGGACGAGCCGCACGGTCTACATACGCAGTATGGATTGACAGCCTTCAAAAAGTATTGTCTTCACCCCGCGACCTTACAGATCTTGTTCAGTCACAGGTGCTTGAACAATTACTTGGTTCAAGCTCTTCACTCTCCTTCCATCCAAAAATCCATGGATCCCAGATGGTGGCGGTTTAGGGATGCTGGGGTCTTGTTCGATGCTAGAAAATAGTATCCAGATCAATAAAACAATTGAGAATGAAGAATTCAAGAACTCAAACTTACACTACATTGATAGAAGCTGTGATTTTGCTGGTCACAGGAGCGTCGCGGATTCTGATTGCCTCGCTAATGAGGGCATTATAGAAGAGCCCCACGGACCCGGCCTACATGCAGAGATAATTTAGCAGTGGATTTTGAAGAGCTGACATGGTCAGACTTTACATCAAAGGGCTTGTTCTTGTCCACTGGGACTTGAACAGCGCCGACAAACGAGATAGCAGCACCGGCCTCATCAAATTTCTCGACTTGGAGCTGCTTCTCGAACTCTGCGCGAGAGATTTGAACACCGTTAACAACGATGGTCGCATTCTTCGCGAGGAAGGCGTCGATGGCGTTGTCGAGATCCTGTTCCTTGGTGGCATTGATGATCGCGCTGATGTGGTTCTCAGTCCATTGAGTAAGAGTAGGAAGGACAATGTTAGTGGACATAATTAGGCTACGTATGAGACTATGAGGGGGTTTGGCTTTGGGGAGTTCGGGTGGGATGGTAAACTCGACTGGTATAGCGGGTCTTTATATGATTGAGGAGGGTGGCTCAAGTATCCCATGGAGTCTCGATGCTTACCATAGCCGGGTTTGTAAGGTGACATAGAACCTTTGAATAGCTATTCAAAGCAAAGACAGCGATGAGTTCGTAAGGGGGCGGGAGATTCATTTCGCTAGGGATATTTTTGGGACCTCCTTGTAATACGGAGGAAGCTTGTTCCGACAATAGCTCGAGCAAATATATTTTTATGAGTTCCAGAGTTAAATTTCAAGGTAGATTGTCCGCGAGAATTGCATAGAAGGTGGCATCCAGTCCAGTTACGACGAGAGTCTGGCACATGAAAAATCAAGAACTGGCGCAGCAAAACCTTGAATCTAAAAAGGAGGGCTGTGTAGACAGTGTTCAAAATAAATGCACATGAATATGGACCGCAGCAGAAAGGGAGACAGAATGCGGAGAAATCGCAGGGTGATAATATCCGAGTGGTGCCGGTGAGCGTTTGCAAGAATGTATGAATGTACCAGCGCGCCGAATATATCTTGGCCATTCGGATCAATCCAACAACGGACAACGTGACCGCTTCCTGTCACACATTCATCCCTACTCGTCGCCTGAGGACATTGAAAAGCGAACGCGATGGATCCTGGCCCAAAACTAGCGAAGTCAGTTTTTTTTACGCTTTCTAGTCCCTTCTTCTTTGAACCAACTTCGTGAATAGGAGGCGAAAACTTCTCGACAGGTCCATCCCCAATGTCATTCTTCAAAATCCTGAATTTGCACAAGACTCGCGGATGTATCAGGACTTGTTGGAGATGGAGCGGAAGCTGGACTGGACAATGACGAGGAAAAGGGTAGAGGTGCAAGATGCGTTGGCGCGCACACCCACGGTGATTTTCTTCTCTCATTCCAGTTGGACGTGTCAGTGTTTACCTGTATTCCCTTGTCGCAGACAACGCGAACATTGCGGATTTTTTTGAGCCATACAGTCTCTTCCCAACTGTGGCAGGTTGGTGAGGTGCCGCCTGTAGCGAATTTTGATACTGGAGAGGGAATCCCAGCTTGGGCATTTAAGGTCGAGGGGCGATTGTTAGAGGTATGTTTTTGTAGTTATTAATTCTTCTGGGATAGTTATCTGACTTTTTTGGTATAGGTTCAAAACCAAAGACACCGGGATAAGACACCCCCACGGAAGTTCTCCACGATGATTAAACGGATGGTCATCGAGCTGGACAGGGATCCCGCTTTATATGCGGATGGGAATATTGTTGAGGTTAGTTGTGCTCATACAACTCCCTATTATTTTCTCTGAGTGCTGGAATAACCCTCCAGTGGCCACGAGCGCCTGGTCATCACAACCCCTCACTGGATGGCTTCACTGTCAGAAGAAAAGGTGATACACCTACGAAAATCCGTATTGTCATGTATTTGGATCATTTCCCCGAGCAATATAAAGTTTTACCAGAGCTTGGTGCGTTCTCCTGTCTTTTTTGGTTTGTAGTTCGACGTCTTATCTCGTGTTTAGCCAATGTTTTGGGGATCAAGGAAGACAGTCGGATTGGTATTATCCAAACCCTATGGAACTACATCAAGCTTCAAGGACTGCAGGATAAAGTTGACCGACGAGCGATCCGGGCAGACGAGAGGCTCAGACCTGTGCGCTCCTTTTATCTTCAAATTTTCTTACCAATACCAATGACCGTTTTTCAACAACAAGATTTTCGGCGCTGAGACTGTCAGCTTCCAAAAACTTCCAGACATCGTGAACCGATATTTGGTCGCTCCAGATCCGATAATTTTGCACTACTCAATCAACCCAGGTGTCCCACCTCCCGACCGGCCCTCCGCCTGGGACGTTGAAGTCAAAATGGAAGACTCTGCGCTCAAGCACCGAATGGCAGTGACCGTAGCCACGAGTAAAGAATCTGCACAAACACTTGTCAAGCTTGACGAGGAGGTCAGTGTTAACAGTCTGTTGGGGTCAACACGTCATTGATGGACATTTTGTCCCTAGATATCCCTATTAGCTCAATCTTTGCACAATTCACATATGAAGCGGACGTTCTTGGAGAGCTTCGCGAAAGACCCAGCGCAATTTATCCAAACCTGGTTGGAATCGCAATCGCGGGATTTGGAGTGCATCCTGGGCAGTGGTCCATCAGAGGGACAGACTGTGAGGCAAGAGGAATTGAAGCGCAGTGAGTTTTTCCAGCTGCCCTGGGTGGAGGAGGTGTGTAAAAGTCATATTTTTGTCTTGTATGTGTTTCTGAACTGATGGTTGTCAATAGGCGGTGGCGATCCAGGAGGGTGTTCGCCTGTCGCACAAGGGAATTGCGTAATTTGGTTCGTTCGCTTTCTTGATTGCTTTGTATTCCATGTACTTTTTCCTCCTGTTTATTGTATTCCAATCCCTTTTTTTATTGTTCCCTCTTCGAAGGTTTTTGATGGAATCTACATATTTGGTATCCAGATTTTTGGTGCGGGTTGGATATAAGTTGATGAGAGCGTCGTATACCACCTCACACCGTCTGGGAAAGTAATGGCCTCGATCATACACCGACTTCAAGATCAGCCAATCTTTCATCCGCTTGCAGGCTTTAGATCTTTTCTCCCCTAGATTGTGAGGTGACGAACCCCGCTTTTGTAAGGTTGGGCGCGTCCTGCGCGGGCACTTTGCTAGTATTGGGTGTCTCGCGCTCAGAGCCAGCGAGTAACCGAAATAAGAAAAACAAGAAAACATACGATTCCAAGAGTGACATTTCTAGCAAAAAATAGGAGGACACAATCTCCGCGGGTAAACTTTGCAAACTACCAAAACTCAAATGACAAGAATTCGATTACCTTCGTATGGAGGCCGATGCAGCAGAAATGCGAATGTAATTCGTAATTTCTTATGTCGAAAGTTTGGTAATCCCAATGAGGAGAACAGTCACGGTGATCGAGAGTGGCCCTCGGCATCCTCCGTTAATTATTATACGGAATCCAGGTTCATTTTCCGTCTTGTACATATCACTCCCAAAGAATGGCCAGCAAGCAGGTGAGTACTCTTTGCGTCCTTCCTATGGTCGTTAAATGCTGATTTACTGTTATAGTTAGGTCGTCTACGCCAGGTTAGTCTAGATAATTGTCAATCCAGCTGTTCTTCTTCACTAATTGGATCACGCCACTTTTGGATATAATTTCGTTAGTGGGCTGAAGAAGTTATTTCTTCGAAGGATTCAAAGGCGGAGGTCAACGAGGAGTTCAAGGAGCTAGAGAAGGATATTGAACTGAGGAAGGAGGGTATCCAGAGGTATGCAAATTCAGGAGCTTATTTCGTTGTTGGCTAGGGGCTGAACCTTGTATTTTTTTTTGCTCTTGGCTTTTCTTTCCACCAGACTCATCCTCGCGTCTGAGCAATATCATCACGCTTTATCAAAGAGGAAACAAAGCAATGTGCTGGAGGAAGCGGAGAAGATGCTTCCCGTAGACTCGCTGGGGGTTGTGATGATTATCCACGGTAAAGAATTCCGGGAAGATTCCGTTTTTGGTGTGTTTTGTTAATCGTGTAATGTGGTTTGACGCTCACACTTAGGTTCCAGGAAATGCGCTTGTCAAAGTAGGGCGTGCACATTGTAACATCGCGACTTTGCAAGAGGCCTACGCCATGACATTTAAGGACTCATTTATTACCTCGATGGAACGGTTCAAAGAGGAAATCAAAGACTACGAACTTCTGAAGAAGAAGCTGGAGACGCGGCGGTGTGTATTTCTCGTATTACTTTTATTCGGCAGGTGTCTCTGAACAGTTCATAGGTTGGCTTCTGAGTCTGCAACGACAAAGTTCGAGAAACTTCAAACCAGTAAGAAGGAAAAAGACAAAAGAGAAGCAGAGGAGGAGATGGATAGGGCGATGCAGAACTAGTATGTTCTCGATCTATTCCCAAAGTATCCAGCCATCTAAATGCGAACATCGCAGCGAGGAAACCGCCGAAGACCTCCGTGCGCACATGCATGCCATCCAAGAGAATGAACATGGACAACTCCGTGAACTTGGCACATTCCTAGACACCGAAATCAACTTTGTCCAATCTTATCTTGACGTCCTCAAAGATGTCAAAGCAGACTGGCAGGAACCGTAAGACTATTTCCTCCGTTTCGAATGAGAAAACACATTAATGAATTTCTACCCAGATCTAACGCAAAACGCAGTGACCAACTTAATGGTGATGGTCGTCTCCGCTCCCCCCGCCCTGCCTCTAAGGCCAGCAACCATAATGCGAAAGGACGATCGAGGGCCAATTCTTCTGCTATTGCAGTAGCCGACTCGTCGGAAGACGACCATGAGCCCGCTCCTACTAAACACTCGAGGAGTGGGTCGACTGGAAGTAAAGCAAGTAAAGCATCCTCACGCCCGACTTCCAGACTTTCCAGGAAGCGCACTAGTAGCACAACAGCGCCGTCTTCTGCTGCTGGTCAGGAGGAGAAAGAGAAAGAGGGCGGAGAACGTTCAAGGAGGATGAGCGTTGCAGGATGGGCATCGAGTGCTGTTGAATCCGTTACCGGTGGCAAGAGCAAGAAGAGCAAAGACAAGGACTCGTTCACGAGTTTGGAGGATTCTGCCATGAACGACGTTACCGATCGCCCGGTCGAGGATGCTGGGGCGGTGAAGAAATCAGGTAGTTTTCGGGCCCTCGCCCGCCGGACGTCGAAAAACAAGTCGAAGGAGAATTTGCCCACCGAGTCTCCCACGTTATCAACAAAGATTCTGAAACCTCCTTCCTTGCAGGACAAGAAGGTCGTTCGTGCCTTGTACGATTTTTCTGGCTCGTCGGACGAACTCAGCTTTAAGGCTGGGAGCAACATTCTCGTTTTGCACGAGGTGTTGGATGACTGGTGGATGGGAGAGCTGGATGGCCAACGAGGGTTGTTCCCTACATCCTACACAGAGGTGATGAGCTCGAAGCCGGACCGCTCCAGCAAAAGTGGCAACATAAACTATAACACCGCTGTGCCGATTGTTGTCCGCACAATGGAAGATGATAGCGACCAAGACCCGTACCTTACGAGTGATGCAGATGACGAACAGATCCTGCGGGCAACGCCCATGCCAGCCAACAAGAGCCCTGTATTTTATGGCGGTTTCAATGATTCGGCGAGCTTTACGGAAAGCATGGTCGACGACGAAGAAGAGAGCAAGGCACAGCCTCTCATAATACCCCAACGGGTGCCACTCCCCGATGAAAGTGGCGACTGGTTCTCGGATCAGCCCCAACGGCCACGGCACTATATGCAGCCCGCGACACCGCCGCCACCATCCCGGCGCAGCATCTTGCGCTCTCTGGATCCCGCTAATCAGCCACTCATTAATCGTTCCGTCAGCGAAATGCCAGCCTCGACGTCCCCAACGAACACTAAGAAGGTCCCTCCGCCCCCACCTCCAAGGAGGACAGTGAGCCATAACCCGTCGTTGGGCCCGCCTATTCCTGAACGAAAGACGCCTGCTTTCGGGTTTTCGAGCCAACCTGCGTTGCATGTGACTCCACCTTCGTCTGTCGCGAGCCACAGCAGTTATGGGTATGATCGGTCACCATTTGACAGCGCAATTGAACTTGAGGTCGAGGCAGTGAAGTGCGGGCGCTTTAGGCAGAATCCTTTCAAACCCACGGGGATGTGCAGTAACTGTCTTGAGTTCCATGATTAAGTGTCGTTACTTGTTTCTCTTTTTTTTTTACAGGAGGTCCACAAGGTGCTCCTCCCATTTTTGGTGGGGGCTTGTATACAAGATTTGTGTCTTTTATCAATTTATAACTTATCCTATCTAGCTAGTGTATCGATACAAGTCTGTTCCTGTACGGTAGAGGTAGGGTTCTCTAGGGGTTCCTGCGATGTATACAATAATGCATATTGTCACGTTGGCCGATTGAGAAGAATCAAGGGTCAGACACTCTTTCTCCGCCTTCACCCACACCCTTTTTTCTCATATTTTCACTTCGTTCGTTCGTCATCGGGGATGTCTAGCGCTCTCAAGAAAAGAAAAATTGCAGTGTTGGGTTCGCGGTCGGTTGGTGAGTCGGACATTCAACGATCCTTTCGCAATGTCAATTTTATTCGAGCCCCTGTGGCCTGGTGTCCAGATGTCGTTCTGTCTCTTGTTTTCTTCATCCTTGTAAGAAGACCTGGTTAATCTTTCTCTCCTATATAGGAAAGTCGTCGTTGGTGAAGCAGTTCATTGAGGTATGTCGGAATATGTCCTTTATGGATTGCTCTTCTTCGTTTGAGGAAATGCGATTTCCGCCCGTTCTCTCTCCTGAGCTTGTTTCGAGACTCGAATTTTCAGAGGATCAACGAATTGTCATGCTTTTTATTCTAGAATCATTTTATGGACTCCTATTACCCCACTATCGAATCGACATTTGCGAAGAGCGTGGTGTATAAGGGCGTCGAGTATGACTGTCATATCATCGACACCGCTGGACAGGTCGGTTGTTATCGATGCATATCTGTGACGTTGTTAACACTTCGTTGTCTTCCTATCATTCTCTCCATCGTGCCTGCGACTCCGCCCCACTCAAACCTCCATGTGAACATTTCGTCAAATCCCACCATCATGAACGTGCAACGAAACAAAACAGGATGAATACTCCCCCATAAATTCACAGTATGCTATCGGGATACATGGCTACGTCTTGGTCTACTCCATTACGTCCAAGAACTCGTTCAACATGATCCAAATCGTGCACGATAAGATCGTTGATTTTTGTGGAGTTAGCAAGATTCCATGTGTGATTGTGGGGTCGAAGAGTGATTTATATATGTCGTGCGTGCTTCTTTCCTTCCATGTTGACTCCCTATTCGTTACTAACTGCTTGTATGTTACCAGGCGACAGGTTGATGCTAAGGATGGGGAGAAACTAGCCAAAACAAATGATTGTGCATGGATAGAGACGAGCGCGAAGAACAATGTTAACGTTGGTGCGTATTTCGTTCCAAACACTACCTATTTCCCTGCATCACTCGGATTGTTGAATGATCTTTCTTCATAGGCAAGGTTTTCGAACTCTGCTTGCAAGAAATAGAAAAGATGACGGCTCCCAATCAAGCTGAACCACCCGCCAAGTCGTGTGTTGTCATGTAGAACTTTATTTGATAAGTTATCGTTTTGCCCAATTGTCTCCCCCTGGACCCATTACCGCTGTTTTCCGCTGTTGTACTTACTACTTTTGAACCCCCCCGCCTCTTTTTTTCTTCGTCAAATTATCCACATTTTCCGGCTTTATGTTGTTGCCTATGGTCCCAGCTGATCACTTATGCATGAAGATGGATAGAATCTTATATCGTGATTATGTATTTCCTCGTAGAATTGTACCGGTCCATCGGGAGGAATATTTATCTGGACTACGAAGTCTGCAAGAAATCTGGGGTGAAGAGAAATCTAAAGCCGCGGCACAACATCTGTAAATACCTGATGTAGAGTTGGAATCAATCGTCTTCTAAACCCATTATCTAACGACCCGAAACTTCCTTCAATCTCTTCTTAAACTGCACCAATGGATCAAGCCTTCAGAAAGATTGACATTGACATCTATGACGAAGATGTCCTCCAAGAATCCGAGCTGTACGAAGCTGACCCCCGCGATCCTGCGGAGGTACTGGAGGACGCGAAGCAGAGACAGGCAGCTGTAAGGAGTTTCCTGGCCAAGTGCGCATGAGCGTGTTCTTGTATGAGGTGGCGATTCCTGACAAATTTTTGTCGTTTTTCTCTCATGGCAGGAATGACATCCCAGGCGCGTTGACAATCATCCTCGACAATGCACCTTATGGACCTAACGTCGACGACGCAAAGGTGCTTTTTCATTGTTAAATCGCTGCTCTGGCCTGAATGGGATTTTTTATTCTTCTTGCCTTTTGCATACTGCAACATAGATCATCACACTCCAAACCCTCCTTACCATCCTCAATACCACCAAATCAACCGAAATCACAGGCGTGATCAAGGGCCTCTCACTAGACACGCAAGACACGCTGATGAAGTACTTGTACAAGGGGATGGCTATGCCCGGATGGGGGGATATCAGCGGGAGCGTTCTTCTTGGATGGCACGAGAAGGTATGTTAAACCAAGTGCTGCGCAGAGGAATACTCTCTGTCCTCTGTTGTGGTTTTTCCCAAGGCTGACCCTTGACTGCCCAATTGTAACAGTTGACGGAGGTCGCGGGTGTTGGCTGCATCGTACGAACGATGACGGATCGAAGAACTGTGTAATAGGTTGTTCAGTGCACCTAGAATCAAATTCAACGTATTTTATACGGGACGGGGACATCAAAAAGGCCACAAGAATAGTATTTATAAAGTATCAAGAAAGGTCCATGCATCTCTACTTCTAAACTAACGAGCCTGCAAAAATTTTGGACAACAACAGACAAGAAGGATAACCCCAGAAGTAAAATGAATCTAGGAACTCCACGGTTTGAAAAAATAAAAGAAATCGAAGGTCAATTTTTTTTGGGTTTCGTTAAGGTTGTTTTGGAAAAAAAAATATGAAGGACACATTCTCTAAACATCCTCGCCCCGGCTGCGGGCTTCAGCCATACTCAACTCCAATGCGAATCGGAGGTCATCGTCCATTTCCTCGACCATATGGCTACTCGCGGCGGGCAACCTTGCACCCAGCAATGGCCTTTGTTGTTGCCTTGCTGTCGGTGGCGAGATCCTTGAAGGACCAGCCCAAGCATTGCTCCTATGTACAGAAGACGTTGGGCTGGTAGTATTGGAAAACGACGATTTCTTCAGCGGAATGTTCCACGCTGACTTGGGTGATTTTGGACTTCGTCCTGCTGCAGTATTCGACGGAGAGCCCGACGTAGAACTCCTTGTTGTAGCCTTAGGGCTACCTTGACTCTGAATTCCATTGGTCGGACTGGTACTAGCACTAATAGGTGGGAAGTAGTGATCCTCGAGGTGCATTCTCGTCCCCGCCAAAGGACCATGTGCAGACGATCCGGGTGCAGAAGTTGACGCTGAAGCCGAAGAATCATCTGGGCCAGCTTCCATCGGCTCCTCTCGATAAGGGGGTGATACCTGAACCTTCTGGTTCGAGTTCGATGGGATGACACGTGGGATAGGACGCCCACTAGAGGTCATCGTTACGCCTGAACGGCTGGAAATGGAGGAAGCCGAAGACGATGATGACGCGGAGGAGATGGTTTTGCCGCCACCGAAGACGCTGAGAGGACTGGGACTGGGGCTCCGGCTGTTGCTAATAGTAAAAGCCAAGCCGCCCTCGTTGGATATCTCATCTTCGAAATCGCCCTCAAATACACCCTCGTCGAAATCCGACTGTGATCCTGATGCATTCGCGTTGGCGTTCGCATGGGCATTGGCTTCATCTCGGCTGAGCATCAAGACATATTCAACAGCCTCGATCTCGCTGAGGCCAAGATTGTCGAGTCCTGCACGATGTTCCTTTTCTCGGCCAAAGGCCCTCTTGGATTGCGCAGACTCGTACTCCAACAGAGAACGGGATTCCGTGATAGTCTGATGCAATTCGAGTTGACCTGCATAAAAAATGAAATAAGCAACAATCAAAAATGAAAAACGCCAAAGCACTCGAATCATTGCATACTTTGATATTTTGCATGTGCACCCTTCTTCTTCCCCAACGCCCCACCAGAATATCGCCCCCTCACGCCTCCAGAATTGCTCTTCGGCACTGGGCCAGCGCGCCAGCACATCACACGGTCGCCAACTCCAACGAATAATACATCCTTTCCCTGACTGACAAGAATGTGCTTCACATTTTCCCGCTCAGCAGGGTTCACGCCCGGTTGCAACGATGCTCGCGCACGCAGGCGAGGAACGGGCGATGCGAAGGAGCGCAAATGGGTAAACGTCAGCGCATCCCAGACGTGTGTCGTACCGCGTGAAGAGCCAGTAATCAGGACAAGGCCATTCCATGCGAGAGCGGTGACGGTCGACCCATCTCGGTGCGCCTCGAACTTGTGAACCGGGCTTATCGACTGCGTACGCGAATTGATGTTGTTGCTCGAAGGATCGGCATCCCAGGCGTAGAGACTGATGCAACCAATGTGGTCGCCAACGAGGACGAAGCTCGATTGGGGTTGAATAGATTTTTGATTTTGGACCTCGTTGTCCGATCGGAAAAACGGAACAACGATAGATGTGGGACCAAAGCAAGGGTCGCCGAATGTCGTTGTCTCGACATGCCCAGTGCTTATATCGATCCTGATGCGATAGAAGTGTGCATCGTTCTGGTATGCTACCAGAATCGTGGGCAACGAATGGGTAGGATCAAC